>ERZ1047472.974-NODE-974-length-23335-cov-6.003866_pt1 | contig 23335 bp, 23 predicted proteins | sample MGYA00383095_ERZ1047472 | MGnify/ENA primary metagenome ERZ1047472 (study PRJEB29581, sample SAMEA5548365) | metagenome | biome: marine; feature: coastal; material: water | depth 1 m | study: Short-term variability in the microbial, nano- and picoplankton dynamics... | reverse complement strand
CCCAGATTTTAGAGCTCTCGGGTATAGGCGATGCCGCTCGTTTGGAAAAAAACGGAATTAGCATAGTGAAACACGCGGTCAACGTAGGGGAAAACCTTCAAGACCATCTTCAAGTGAGGATGCAATATAAAGTTGAAAATACAGTTACTCTGAATGATCGCTATAAATCACTTTTTGGTCGAGCGATGATGGGGTTAGAGTATCTATTTTTTAAATCAGGGCCGATGACAATGCCGCCGTCACAACTGGGCGCTTTTGCCAAGAGTGATCCAAGTCAAACCTCAGCCAATATAGAATGGCATGTACAGCCATTATCATTAGATAAATTCGGGGAACCTCTCCATGATTTCCCCGCAGTCACTCCATCTGTTTGTAACTTAAATCCTACTAGTCGAGGGTCAGTCCATATTTCTAATCCAAATCCATACATTCAACCCGACATAAGCCCAAATTACTTGTCCACTGAAGAAGATCGGAAGGTCGCAATTGATTCTGTAAAATTTACGCGGCACATCATGTCAGCGGATGCATTAAAACCATTCAGTCCGGAAGAGATGTTACCAGGGCCTAGCATTCAAACAAATGAGGAAATCCTGGATGCCGCAAGCAATCTGGGAACCACCATTTTCCATCCGGTCGGAACTTGCAAGATGGGAAATGACCCATCATGCGTAGTGAACGATAAATTAAAAGTTTTCGGAATAAGAAATTTACGAGTTGTCGATGCTTCAGTCATGCCTACAATCACGTCGGGCAATACGAATGCGCCAACGATGATGATTGCGCAACGCGCGGCCGAGTTTATTCTTGACGATAATCGCTAAAGGTTTATTTCTTTTGGAGTTTAATGCTTAGTGTGCTCCAATTTGAGAGCATTCATAAACTGTCGTATTCTTTTTGCATTTTGACCTAAATCACTTTTACCGACTCGCGATTGAGACCTTACATCAATAGCAATTGAGTCTTCATTAAAACTTTTGAACCGAATCACCATATCGTCTTTAAACCCAAATAAAAATGTGGTCGCCGTTGCTTCTATTCGCCCCTCATTAATATCTGCACTGACTATTGCTAAACCCATTTCCGTCAAGACTCGCTCGGCGATACCAAAAACCTCTTCAAGATTTTTTTCTAATACTAGTGTCTCTAGGTCTGGATAAGCTTTCACCTGCTCTTCAGTAACTTCCCGTCCCTCATACTCAATTGAGTGGTGATCAGGTGTCCTTATCTGACCGACGATAACGAATGTTGGTGGGTCCTCAATATCGGTAGTGATATCGTGTATGTAAGGATGAGCGTCTAGCATCCTTTTCCAAGAGTAAGGGATATAAATCATCGCGAGACAAATAAGGATTCCAAGTAGGGCCACAGTAACATCCATACGCGTCTTCGTTTGTATGAAAAATATGCAGACCAATAAAACCAATAAAGTAACGACAGCCAGAACGAAGGACCACTTGAGAATTTGAAATCCTGTCACAAAATGCCATATACCTAAACGATACCCCACGCCAGATCCTACAGCGGCTAAAGCACAACATAGTGCTAAAACAAAACCAACGTACATAATTCTCCTTCGATTTCTTGCTCTACTTTGAAGATGTGCGCTAAACATTTATTCCTCTTTTGCGATTGACGTGTTTTGACACTGAAGCAACCCAATAGCATACAACCAATAATCTACTCTGCGTTACGTTTGAATATTACTCTAAAAACGACTTAGCAATAAACATCATTAACTGACATTCCTTTATCATGTCGTTACTTTCCATCAGCAGTAGTTTACGATCTAGGCATGGATATTCGCTTTTTTGTTTTGGCTACCGCAGCTTTTCTATCAGGTGCAAATCTTCGAGTTTTTGACTCACTCCTGCCTAATATCGCAACCGAATTTCATACATCGATTGCAACAGCGTCACTCGTTGTAGCTGCATTTACATTTGCGTATGGGTTATTCCAAATATTTTATGGGCCATTTGGCGACCGTTACGGTCGGATAAAAACGGTCAGCGCGGCAACTACGATCGTCGCAATCGGTTCACTAGGCTCCGCAGTAGCTCAAGATCTGGAATGGTTAACGGCACTACGCTTCCTATCTGGTATTGGTGCTGCGGGCATTATTCCTGTTTCACTAGCTTGGATCGGAGATCAGACAAAATATGCAGAGCGGCAAGTAAATCTCGGATATTTCATTAGCTTCATATTAATGGGTCAAATCCTAGGGCCAGCACTCGGCGGCGCTTTGGCTGAATTTTACTCGTGGAGGATTATCTTTTATTTTTTCTCGATCACTTTCTTTTTTATGACGGTAATACTGATTGCCGTTGATCATAAGTTTCGCTCCAAATACGAAGCAGTCAAACCTTCGATCACTAGCGACTCTCCAATCCAAACCTATCAAAAGATACTTAAAAGTTCATGGTGCCAAACTATTCTCATCGTAGTTTTTTTTGAGGGCGCCCTGTTCTATGGCAGCTTCGCTTTCATCGGGGCCTGGATAAAGACCGAATTAGATCTCGACTACCTAACAATTGGTCTACTGCTCTCTGGATTTGGTTTTGGCGGCGTCATATACACCCTCTCCATTACCCGATTGCAACGAGTACTGGGAGAAAAAGGATTTGCGATGACCGGAGCATGCCTATTATTTTTATTCTTCGTCGGAGTACAGTTTATGAATTCAACACCTTCAATAGGAGTATGGTGCGTCTTAGGTGGCTTTGGGTTCTATATTCTCCACAACACACTTCAAACAAAAGCGACTGAAATGTACCCTAAAGCCAGAGGCACGGCTATCTCAGTGTTCGCGATGTGCCTTTTCGGCGGACAAGCAGTCGGCACTCTGGCCTTCGGAATCATGACCTCAATTCTAGGCTATTCGCTTAGTTTTATGTGTGCAGGAGTTTCCCTTTTGATGCTTGGACTATTTTTCGTAAAAAAACTCAATACCCAAAATCGTGCGCATTAGATGACCGATATACAGGCGCCGGTTACCTAATCACCGCTCACATAGCTTCAACGATACGCATGTCACGAACAGCGGCATTACCCATAGCGTCAAGCGCCTCTTTATAAGCCGGGCTGCTGTGAGCCGCCTTAGCCTGGTCAACACTATCAAATTCAATCATCACCACGCGTTGCTCTTTTCCCGCCTCGTAAACCTGAGAGGGCATACCACGCGCAATAAACCGTCCACCGGCGCTCTCGACAGCCGGCCTCGCTAGCTCCGCGTATTTCTTCATCGCTTCAGGGTCACTAATTGAGTGGTAAAACGCAATCCAATAAGCTTTTGCCATTTGAGTCTCCTTTATGATTTTTTAAGTAAATAATTTAAACAATATCCTCTATCGTTTGCAGCGAAACCCTTCCGTATCTTCCCTGACGATAATCGGTGATCACTAACTGAGCAGCACGCTCAAAGTCAACACTACCCCCCCTAGAGCGCATTCCCCGTTTGTCTCCAACCTTTTCAATAAACGCAACCGAATCCATCCCATCAAGTTCAATATGATACCGATCAGTTAAAGCACCAGGATACTGCTCCAACATCTTCTGTATCAGAAAAATTGCTGCATCTTCAATATTGTATGCATTAACGCCAATTGCGTTGTTAATCGCGAGGTGAAGCCCAGTGTCAATGCTGTCAACTTTAGGCCACATCACTCCCGGGCTATCGTAGATCACCAATCGGTCATTTACTTCATATCGACTAATCATTTTCGTAATCGCAGGTTCATCAGCAGCTTTTGCCTTGGCTTGACCAAGAAGCCCATTCAAGATTGTCGACTTACCAACATTAGGCACACCCGACACCATTAGCCTCAGAGGTTTTATCGCATCCACACGATGAGGAGCTAATTTCTGGCATTGCTGAACAACCTTACGCACGTCTCGTTTAGATTTCCCGACAAGCGGGAGCGCACTGGAAAATTTGCTGGTATCTAGGTAGTGATCCACCCATTGCTGAGTGACATCTTGATCCGCTAAATCAGCCTTATTTAAAACTTTAAGCGCTGGCCGCTGCCTCTCTTTGCGTAATTCTTCGAAAAGAGGGTTAGCGCTGGCCGCCGGCATTCGAGCGTCAAGAACCTCTACAACCACATCGACAGAAGCTAACGCCTTACTAAGGTTACGTCTCGCCTGCGCCATATGGCCAGGAAACCAGTTAATAAGTGCCACGACCTATAAGAGAGAATTGACGAGGATGAGAAATATAGTTGTCATTTAAGCAACGCCAGGTTTATTCCTCATCAGAATCCTCAGTAGTTGCAGCGGCCTTTGATTTCGCACCTGGCTTTCTTCCTGGTGCCCGCGGTGGGACATGCGCTGAGAGACGATAACTCATACCTTCTATTTTTTTCTCACCGCTGTAACGGGTAACATGACAGCAAATTACAGCCCCCGCCGCCAAAAGATCTGTCAACTGTTTTTCCAGTTGCGCTTTGGGAATTTTAAGCGCTTTTGAAATATCTGAGTCCAGCTGTTCCCCTTGGGTTCTTAAATGCTTTAGGATATTTTCACTCATAATTTTTACCGTTAGAATTGCACAAATTTGACAAATCGAAATCGGATTTGCACTTATAAAGGCGGCATCACCTGCGTTCCACCAACCGAATTTAATAATGTTCTTATCGCCAATCGACTAATTTTTCATTCTGTCCTAACGACGATTATCGTTGAGTTACATTACGACGATATAGTCACGCATCCACACGGTCTATTTTTGTTTTACCAGCCTCAGGATTAGTTAATGTACACGCCCATCCCGTCACAGTCGATGAACTGTACTCATCAGGTAAACGTTCAACAATCGCATCTAATGAGGTTTCAGCAGACGCCTCACACGATTCCACGGTCTCCACATTTGGGTTGAACAACACGTAACTTAACTCCTGACCTTTCTGGTCTTCAAGCAATATTTGCAGAAAAACACCAGCTTCATCAGGAAGTTCATCGGACATATTTTCTGGACCTTCAGAGCAGCTCACTAATAAAAGAATTGAAACTATCGACAGGCTGATTCCTAAATATTTAGTCATATGCTAACTATCCTTCCAAATTAAGGTTCGTACTTTATCAAGATTCATCGTCTCATGGAAGAACGTCAAAGCTCGTGGCCACAGTTTCTGCAGTACTTTGAGTCCTTTAAATGTCCCTCGCTGAGACACTGACTGCAGGTCCTGGTCGTTGGCTGGTCTCTCTGAAAAACAAATTCAGCACTAACGATACCAGTCGGAACAACCAAAATTCCCCAACCGAGAAGCATTGTGAGAGAGGACACGATTCTACCGATGTCCGTTTGGGGAACAATATCGCCAAACCCCACGGTTGTCATCGTCATGATGGCCCAATAAACGGAAATTGGAATACTTGTGAAGCCGTTCTTCGGACCCTCAACGACGTACATTACAGTCCCCATAATTAAGACGACCATACCCAAGAAAGTCAAGAATACTAAAATTTTTCGGCGAGATGAATAAAGCGCCCTTCCAAGGGTTGCATATTCCGCAACATAAGCCGTCAGCTTAAGTAAGCGAAACAACCTTAATAATCGTAGCACTCGAATATCGATGAGCACATGAATTCCCGGAGCAATTAGTGCAAGGTAACTAGGCACCACCGCCAAAAAGTCCACTATCCCATAAAAACTACGCATATACGCCACGGGTTTCGGCGCACACCACAAGCGAGCGCAATACTCTACTGTGAATATCCCAGTAAAGATCCACTCCATGACCATAAGTTGGCTTCCCCAGCTCGCGTGAACCGAGTCAACGCTGTCAAATAAAACGACTGTGACACTTAGAACGATCAACCAAATTAAAGTAAGGTCAAAAAACCGTCCCGCGGGAGTTTCCGCTTCAAAAATGACAGTATAGAAGCGCTGCCTCCAGCTCACGTCGAGAGACTTCTCTTTTGTCAACTAGTCATCCCGTGGTCATCACTCACGAATTCAACACGATTAAAGTGCTATCTGTTGGCTTCGTTTATTTAATATAGCCGTGGCCTCCGACATCGTTCGGTCAATCAAATCTTTACATGACGGCACATCATTTATCAGTCCGACAACCATGCCGCAAGACCAAACACCAGACTCCATCTCTCCACCCAGCATTACCTTCGGATATACACCCGCGACCTGATCTAAAACATCGTCTATTTTGATGTCAGCTCCAAGTTTTTCCTCTTTCTCCAGCAGTTTCTGTGCAGCGCTGTTATTTAGGACACGCTCTGTGTTTCGTAACGGACGCATGACCAACCTGGTGTCTAATTCAGTTGCCTCCAACAAAGCGTCTTTAACATTTTTATGACACGGCGCCTCATGCGTCGCCATGAAGCGAGTACCCATATTGATCCCGTCAGCCCCAAGTGCGAGCGCTGCCACCAATGAGCGACCATCCGCCATACCACCCGATGCGATGATAGGAATATCTAGTTCATCCGCGGCTCTTGGAAGCAGTATAAAGTTTGGCACATCGTCCTCTCCAGGGTGGCCTCCACACTCGAAGCCATCGACTGATACTGCGTCACAACCAATTGACTGGGCTTTGAGGGAATGTCGAACTGACGTACATTTATGTATTACTTTGACCCCCGCTTCTTTAAGCGCCGGCATAACTTGTTGTGGATTACGTCCGGCGGTCTCAACGACTTTTACTCCCTCGTCAATAATGACCTTAACGTAGCCCGGATAATCAGGGGTTGCCAGAGAGGGAAGGAACGTGAGATTTACCGCGAACGGCTTGTCAGTTAATTCCTTACACTTTCTCACTTCCTTACGAAGGTCCTCTGCTGATTTTTGAGTTAATCCAGTTATCGTTCCGAGTCCTCCAGCATTTGACACTGCAGCCGCGAGCTCTGCAAACCCGACGTAATGCATGCCGCCTTGAATAATAGGATGTTCAATCCCGAGAAGCTCCGTGATACGTGTTTTCATTTTTTTAAGCCTTTAGTCTTAATATGTGATCGTCAGTCTTTTAAAATTAGAAAATCCAATGTATGGTTTTACTATCAAAACTATTTTTAGGATTATATTTTATGTCAGCTTACCTCATTGGAGAAATCACCGTACTGGACCCTGCTGGATACGAAAAATATCGAGACAAAGTTGGCAGCTCTCTAGCAAGCTATGGCGCGAAATTTCTTGTTCGAGCGGGCTCCATCGAGATCTTCGAAGGAGAATGGGAACCGAAGCGATTAGTCATGTGTGAATTTCCTGACATGGAAACCATTCGAATGTGGTATGCGTCCGACGAATACCAAGAAGTGAAAAAATTGAGAGATAACACAGCGGCATTTAATCTTGTTTCAGTGAATGGGATCTAACCCCGCAACGAATGTAAATCTAGGACGCATATTGTTCATATTCACGCGTCGGTAATCTTGTAAGGGCCTTTGAGTTTCCTCGGCAGTACACGTCCCATTCGAGCACGCCGAGAATAGTGATGTTCAAATTTATCTCCCGATAACAAAATTACGTCTTCTTTTTGTGCTCTGGGAGAACGACCGGAAACCTTGACAGCACGCTTACCAATCATACTCACTGCGGATAACTTGTCATCATCGTCGAGCCCCATGACGATAACACCACGACCTCTAGATAAAAATTTCATCTCCTCAGCAGGAAAAGCTAGCAATTTTCCCTTCTCAGAAATAGCCACTACCAATTCATCGCTTTGCGGATTGAAAAATCGCGGAACAATAGGCACTTCATTAGCCTGCATGGACATAAAATCTCTACCAGCTCGGCGGTTGGAAACTAAATCACTTAATTTTGCAAAAAACCCATACCCGCCAGACGTGGCGACAAATAAACTAGCGCCAACACCTCCAGAAACGCAGTGCAACAGCTGCGCACCCTCCTGGATGTCAACTAATGATGCTCCAGGAACACCATCACCTCTACCTGTTGGTAGGGCTTCTGCTTCAATACTATAAGCCCTTCCTTTTGAATCAAGAAACACAATTGGATCTACCGTTCGACATTTAATAAGTGATGCTAGTCCGTCTCCCTCTTTGAAGTTCAAGCTACTCGGCTCAACCTCCCAGCCCTGACGCATTCGAACCCACCCTTTCTTAGAAAAAACAATTGTTATGGGGTCGTTTGAAGCCTTGACTTCCAAAATGGCTTTTTCTGACGCCTTAATTTCTGTGCGCCGCTTATCACCAAACGCCTTAGTGTCAGATTCGATTTCTTCGATAATCAAATTCTCAAGGTGACTTCCATCTTTCAATATCTTCTTGAGCGATTTCTGATTTTTCTTCAAGCTTTTTAACTCTTGCTCAATCTTGATATGCTCAAGCCTTGCAAGCTGGCGTAGTCTCATATCTAAAATGTCATCCGCCTGACGGTCGGACAGATCGAACGCCGAAATCAAATCATGTTTCGGTTGGTCAGACTTTCGAATAATTTTGATAACCTTATCTATGTTGAGAAGGATTAAAAGCCTACCCTCCAAAACATGTAAACGATCTTCAACTTTTCCTAAACGAAACTGTGTTCTCTTAGTTACCGTTTGTCTTCTAAACGCAATCCACTCTGATAAAATTTCTAATAAATTTTTGCCAGTTGGACGACCATCTAACCCTACATTCACCAGATTCATTGAAACGTTTGTTTCTAAGCTAGTTCGGGCGAGTAATGCGTTTACGAATTCATTCTCTAAAATTTTAGAAGTCTTGGGTTCGAACACCAACCGGACAGGATTGACTCGGTCGGACTCGTCTCTCATTCGATCTAACACCGACAGCATCGCTTGTTTATCGCGTTGTTGCACGGTCGTAATTGATTTTTTACCCACCCGAGGCTGAGGATTCGTAATCGCATCAATTTCCTCTTGAACTTTTTTAGCTGAAACACCAGGTGGCAATTCCGTAACAACCAATTGCCACTGTCCCCTGGCTAACTTCTCAACCACCCATTGAGCTCGGACGCGGATGGCTCCACGTCCGCTCGTATATGTATCGACGATATCGCCGGGGCTCGTAATTACCTGTGCGCCCCCAGGAAAATCAGGCCCTTTTATATATCGCAAAACATGCTTCATACTCATATCTGGCTTTTTTATTAGCGCAATAATCGCAGCAGAGACCTCTTTAAGGTTATGGCTAGGAATCTCCGTTGCCATCCCTACAGCAATACCACTAGCCCCGTTGAGCAATAGAATAGGAAGACGAGCAGGCAAAAAACATGGCTCACTCACACTTCCATCGTAATTCGGAATAAAGTCAACTGTACCCTCGCCAAGCTCATCAAGCAGAATCTCAGAAAACTTTGTTAACCGTGCCTCGGTATACCTCATAGCTGCGGCGTCGTCCCCATCTCTGGAACCAAAATTCCCCTCGCCATCGACTAAGGGATACCTGAGAGTAAAATCCTGAGCAATTCGCACTAATGCGTCATAAACTGAGGAATCGCCATGAGGGTGGTATTTGCCCAAAACATCTCCAACGACACGCGCTGACTTTTTTCTTGAATTTCCAGCTGTTGCGTTCATTTCCCACATCGCATAAAGAATCCTCGACTGAACAGGCTTCTGCCCATCAGCTAAACGTGGTAACGCTCGATCTTTTACTGTTGCTATCGCGTACTGCAAATATTGAGTTGATGCGTACCGACCGAGAGGAATTGAATCAGAGAAATTGATCCTTTCCAAAGGAGCAAAATATTCGGGAAGCGGATCGGTTGCACCTCTTTTATAAGACTTAGGGGGCTTGTTGGATGATTTTTCTTCAGTTGCGCTCATTTGAAATAACTCTTTTTGTTGGCTCATTTTTTTGTTGTGATTACTATTGCTCTAAACTCACCGGAGCTCAAAAGAAAACTCAAGCAACTCTCGCGAGCCATCCGACACACTGAAAATCCAATCACCAGCTGGCGACTCTTCTTTTTCACGCGCATTGTATCCGACACACCCTGAAGCTATTCCATTTTTTACTTTGAATTTTCTTGGTACGTTGTAACCTTTATTTGGCCAACCACTCTTATCCAAGATTTCCGGATGCACCAAAGATTGGGTCAACATATACTTATCATCGTCAAAAAAATTTACAAAAGCCTCGAAACAAAAGCCGAACCGTACAACTTGGTTCGCAGGTATGGTCCGAGTCTCTTGTAACAATATTTTTTTTTCGTCATATATGCCGAACTCCGTAATCCTGGCCTCCTGAGCTCGGACATCCGTAATAAAAATAACAAAAACAATCAGCGCGAAAGTCCGACAAAAATTTACGACATTCGTCATGAGAAATCTGCCTCGACTAAATTACCAAAAGTTTCCATCCAGTTTCGACGTTGGCCGGCGTTTTCACGAGCCATCATCATCCCAAATATATCCATAGATTCCTCCATCACATCTTCAAACGTTACTTGTAGGACTCTCCGCGTATCAGGATTTAACGTCGTATCCCACAATTGATCTGGACTCATTTCACCCAATCCCTTAAATCGACTAACCGACCAAGAGTCCTCCCTCATACCCTCATCCCTTAATTTTTCCTCCAACAGCTTGAGCTCTTGCTCATCCAAAACATACATTTTTCGAGCAGGTTTATTCTTACCTTGAGCCGGCACGTCAATACGAAACAATGGTGGTTGAGCAATATAGATGTGACCGCCTTGGATTAACCGCGGAAAATGACGAAAAAAAAGCGTTAGTAGGAGAACCTGAATATGCGCACCGTCAACATCGGCATCAGCGAGAATATTGATTTTTTGATAGCGCAAATTAGATAGATTCACAGGGTCGTCTAAAGTATGGTGATCCACTCCAATAGCCAGTGCAATTGCCTCAATCTCCTTGTTGGAATACAGTGAACTTGGCGCATCCTGCCAGGTATTTTTAGGCTTACCTTTCAATGGCAGTATCGCCTGAAATTCTTTATCTCGCGCTCCCTTTGCGGATCCTCCTGCTGAATCACCCTCAACAATAAAAAGTTCATTACGTGATGGGTCCTCAGATGCGCAATCCGTTAGCTTACCTGGCAACACAGCGACTCCGGATGTCTTACGGCGCTCGGTTTTTTGAGCCGATCGAGTCCTTTGTACTGCTTGACGAAGAACGAGTTCGGCGATCTGCTTACCGTCATCAACATGTTGATTTAACCATAATTCGATGGGATCTCTAATCATTTGCGATATCAACTTAAAGGCATCGCGAGAAATTAACTCATTTTTCACCTGTCCTTTGAACTGGGGATCAAGAATTTTACACGCGAGGACAAAATTCACTCTTGACCAAACATCGTCTGGCACAACCTTCAAACCTCGTTGGCCCATAGCATGAAGATCAATAAAACTTTTCATAGCTTGATAAACGCCGTCTCTAATCCCAGATACATGTGTTCCTCCCTGCCTAGTGGGAATCATGTTCACGTATGATTCATTAATTATTTCGCCCTCGGTCGACCACGATAGAGCCCACTGCGCGCCCTCACCTTCGGCGAACAGTTCAGATTCAGCGGAACTAGCCACATAACGTTCCCCAAAAAACGTTGTAGCTACCGTATCCTGTCCCGCTATTGCCTCAGCAAAGTATCCCTCTATCCCTTTAGGAAAATGCCAGCTCTGCACTTCAGTTTTGCCTTGCTTCTCCAGACCTAGGGAAAAACGCACCCCGGGGAGTAACATTGCTTTTGCTCTGAGCAATGCTGTAAGTTCACTAATGTCAAAAATCACACTATCAAAATACTTTTTATCAGGCCAAAACCTAACCCTCGTACCGGTTTGCTTGCTTGGTATCTTTTTCAACTTTTTTAGTGGTATTTTGACTTTACCATTTGGACCGAAAACAATCTGGTGAACTGAGCCGTCTCGCTTAACCTCTGCCTCTAACAGAGTCGAGAGAGCATTACTGACGCAAACACCAACACCATGCAGCCCACCGGCAATCCGGTAAACGGACTCTGAATCAGTTTTGCGAAATTTACCGCCCGAATGTAGTGTGGTGAAAATGACCTGGACTGCAGGAACCTTTTTAGTCCGATGAATATCAACCGGAATTCCTCGGCCATCATCTATAACCTCAGCCGAGCCGTCTTCATAGATAGTGATCTCGACATTCTTAGCGAACCCAGCGAGACCCTCATCAGAGGCATTATCAATAATCTCGACTAGAGCGTGATTTGGATTCACCGGATCCGTGTACATACCTGGTCGATGCAAGATCGGTGAAAGATCCTCAAGAATCTCGATATCGTCAGCGGTATATTCGGTAACTTTTTTATTCATATGATTTTCAACTATGTAACTGGTAAGAGCGAAACGACGTTATGACTTATTTTCGTAATTATATTTAATTTGCGAGTTTTTTCGACGTCAGTTTAACTGAGTTTATATATCTCGCTGCGGGTTCGTTTATTATTTTTTCGCTTCAACAACGACGGCAGGTTTAGATCTTAATCTTGGCACTGGCCGCAAAGGCGCTTGTGGATGCAAAAGAGATATTTTTAAAAACTCCGCTTTAACAAAATCAACGAAAAGTTTTACTTTTCTAGGTATCAATCGACTGGACGGGTAAACGGCAGAGATTTTTATAACATCAGGAGAAAACTCACTTAAAACTGTTATTAATGCACCGCTTTCAATTTCTTCCCTTACGAGCATTGCAGGAACTAAACCAATCCCCACTCCATTTAAGATCGCGTCACGAATCGTGTAACCGCTATTCGCCCTAAAATCTCCGGATACCTTTATCGATAAAAGTTCATTAGCGTCCCGAAAAGGCCAGACACTTGAGAAAAGATGCGTGTAGGTAATACAGTTATGGGCTTTTAAATCCCCAGGATTTTTAGGCGTACCATGCTTGTTCAAATAATCAGCCGAGGCCACACAAACTCTAGCACTACTGCCGATGTGTCGAGCAACTAGTTGGGAGTCCTCTAGTTCGCCAAATCTTATTGCCACGTCAAAACCCTCTTGTACTAAATCCGCATAACGATCATCAAGGGATATTTCTACGCCCATATCCGGAAACTGTTTACGAAATATTAACAAAAGCGGAAGCAAGTAAATTTGACCAAAAGCTACTGGGCTACTGATGCGTAATGTGCCAGTGGGCCTATTTTGCAGCCCCAAAACCTCTGATTCAAGTTCGTTAACATCATCTATGATTCGATGACACCGCTCAAAATACTGTCTTCCAGCTTCAGTTAGCGAGAGTTTTCGTGTGGTGCGATTCAGCAAACGAACTCCAAGGCTTTGCTCGAGCATGTTCATGTGCTTACTTACCGAAGGTTGCAGCATTCCTAACTCCCTTGCCACCGCCGAAAAACTACCAGTTTCAACAATGCGAACGAAAAGGTTCATTAATTTAAATCTATCCAAAATCAGCCCAATATATAATTTAAAAGAATATATTGTCTCCAATTTCCATGTGAAGTCAACAAATTAGAATATAAATGGGCAAAAGCATATTGACGCGTCGCAACATTTATCATATATTAAAGATGTTCTAGTTGATCTCCTCCTTCAATAGAGCTTTTTTAGGGCCTTTCTTTGAAAGGCCCTTTTTTTTGTAACGCAACAAAATTTCAAGAAATATCGCAAACCAAACTAATTATTGAAAAGGTTATCCACTACCAATTAATGCATATTATGGAATATATTATATTCATTGAAAGTATATTGCGTTAATAACGGAATAAAAATACTATCTATTCCAGGTAATTAATCACTAAGATTTTGAAAGCTCTCTCACTTACCTCCATTTGAGAGAGGTTATACCTAGCCCCCCCACACTCCCCCCTGGGGGGCTTTTTTTATTCCGCACAGTATTCAGCCGCACGTTTATTATCCTGTATCCTTTAGCAAAAAGAAGGCTTTTAAAATGAAAGAAATACCCTTAACTGTCTACTGGAGGAAACGAATTGTCATATAAAAAAACATTTCTCATATTACTTAGCATTCTGACTCTAGGAACCTTCGGAAACAACAGCCTGGCAGCAAGCGATGAAGAAATAGTCGCCAAACTCAGGCAACCAGAAAACAGCACTGGAAATATCGCAGACGCAGTGGAGGCTATTACCGGGTCTCGCGGCTGGATGAGCTCTGACATGAAACCCTTATTCGACGTTAAGATCGTTGGTAAAGCTGCTACCGTCCTCATGCGGCGCGGTCTGAGATCAGATCAACGTAACTATACGCCCCACCATTTACAGTTATTAGATACCGCCGAGCCTGGCAGCGTTTTAATTTATGTCATGGAGAACGCATTGGAGATAGCGGCTATCGGTAATTTAATGGCTACTACTGCAAAATTACGGGACATTGAAGGGATCGTCATAGATGGAGCTACGAGAGATATAGCCGCTATCAAATCAATGCAATTCCCTGTGTTTACCAGGAGAGTGAGTCCAGCCACTTCGGTAGGCCGTATGATACCGGTAGACAAGCAAATACCCGTTACTTGCGGGGGTATATTAGTTAATCCAGGAGATTTCATTATTGGCGACCCTGACGGGGTGGTCGTTGTACCCCATCACGCAGCAGATAAAGTACTCGAACTGCTTGCGACATACGATGAAAAAGAATCGAAAATGATGACAATCATTCAACGCGAAAAATCAATCATCAAAGCAATTGAAATTTATAATCGCTATTAACTAAAAATAACCAATGCCTGAAATATTTGAGTCTGCCTCACTTATCAAAAATCAAATCGCTGCCCTCATAGAAGAGCATCGGGACCTGGACGGAGTTATAGCGGTACTAGATTCCTCAAAACAGTCCGATGACTTGCGAATACGAAGACTAAAAAAACGTAAACTACTATTAAAGGACCGAATTATCGAATTACAAAAGACACTGGTACCAGACCTACTAGCCTAACCTCCTTGCCACGGAAGGTTAGGCTCTTTGGAATGGTCGCGACAGGTGCTATTGGCTATTCTAGATCGTCGGTAATCGCGCCCCTTGAGGACGTGGATACCAAATGGGCATACTTTGCGAGCAACCCCCGCTTAAATTTGGGATCTGGCTGTTTCCATGCCTTACGACGCATTGCTAGATCGTCATCTGAAACCTTCACCTCGATCAACAGATTGTTCGCGTCGATGGTTATTTCATCTCCCTCTTCTACCAGCGCAATATTACCGCCAACAAAAGCTTCGGGAGCAACATGCCCAACCACCATACCCCAGGTGGCGCCTGAGAATCGACCATCAGTCAACAAGCCGACTGACTCACCAAGACCAGCACCGATTAAGGCAGAGGTTGGGGCGAGCATCTCTTGCATCCCTGGCCCCCCCTTCGGCCCCTCATAACGAATCACAATAACATCGCCAGCGTTGATCTCTCCTCCCATAATTGCGGCCATGGTTTCTTTTTCAGAATTGAATACTCGAGCAGGCCCTGTAATGACAGGATTTTTAAGTCCAGTGATTTTCGCGACACACCCTTCTGTCGCTAAATTCCCCCTTAAAACAGCCAAATGGCCTTGCTTGTATAAAGGCTTATCGAATGGCCGGATAACATCCTGATCTGATGACGGCTCACTTGGTATATGCTCTAGCTCCTCCTCAATAGTTCGTCCGGTAATCGTCAAGCAATCACCATGAAGCAGACCATTCACAAGCAGCATTTTCAATACTTGCGGCACACCACCAGCACGATGCAAATCAACCCCGACATATTTACCTGAAGGTTTTAAATCACAGAACACCGGAGTTTTTTGCCGGATACGCTCGAAATCATCGATAGTCCAATCTATTTCAGCAGCCGAGGCAATTGCTAAATAATGAAGAACAGCGTTAGTCGAGCCACCGGTCGCCATGATCAAAGACACGACATTTTCAATCGACTTTTTGGTAATTATGTCTCTAGGACGGATATTTTGTTTGATCGCATTCACTAAAACTCGCCCAGAGTCACCCGCTGAATCAGTTTTTTCTGGATCAACTGCGGCCATCACCGATGACCCCATTAGACTCATTCCTAAAGCCTCAAACGAAGAAGACATCGTATTTGCAGTGAACATACCACCACAAGCTCCAAAAGTTGGGCATGCATTTTTCTCTATTCCAACAAAGTCCTCTTTTGAGATTTTTCCAGCACTGTATGAACCAACCGCCTCGTAGGCACTAGCAATGGTCAAGTCTTCACCTTTCCAGTTACCGGGCTTAATCGTGCCTCCGTAGACGTAAATCGATGGAACATTCATTCTTGCCATCGCCATCATACCTGCAGGCATATTTTTATCGCATGCTCCGACAACTAGAACACCGTCCATCATCTGTCCATTGACCGATGTCTCAATAGCATCTGCAATGACTTCGCGAGAAACTAATGAGTACTTCATTCCATCAGTACCCATACCTATCCCATCGGTGACTGTCGGTACACCAAACACTTGTGGCATACCATTGGCCTCTCTAATAGCCTCCATAGCACGATCGACTAAAGGCTGAATACCTGCATTACACGGATTCATATTGGAGTGCCCATTAGCCACACCTATTATTGGCTTCTGAAAATCATCATCGCCAAAATCAACCGCTCTTAACATGGCACGGTTCGGAGCTCTGACGTCTCCACCAGTTATCAATTTACTACGCCAATTATCAGCCATTTCTTCATTCCCCCAATTTTTTATAAATATTTCAAATCAACCTAAAACCACTCGAAGCTGTCGTCTATTTAGCTCACACGGCTCTCAAAACTAACGAATAACCAAGACCGTTACTCATCGTGTTTATAAAACGGTTTAATTGTCTGCGCTTTACATAAAATCGTCTAATATATTATTAATATGTTTTTAATATATAATTAGTATTAATGGAATTAAGACACCTTAGATATTTCGTAACGGTAGCCGACGAGCTCCATTTCGGACGCGCTGCGAGTAAGTTGCACATCTCCCAGCCGCCATTATCAATGCAAATACGAGATTTGGAGCGAGAAGTTGGCGTTGAGCTGCTCAGTAGAACAAAAAGAAGGGTAATGCTCACACAAGCGGGTAGTGCTTTTCTAGACGAAGCAAAAGATATTCTTAAGCGCGTAAACCGAGCTAAAATCTCCGCTCAACAAGCCGCCAGGGGAGAAACTGGCAACCTAACTATCGGCTTCATCAGCTTAGCTGATTACAACCTCATGCCGTATGTTTTAAGGGAGTTTCAAAAAAAGTATCCGTCTGTATCATTAGGTTTAAGGGAAGCAACTACAGATATTCAGCTTACAGACCTAACCAGCGGCACGATAGATATAGGATTTTTATTGCCCCCGGTAAATATCATAGGCATTAACTCGCTTTTGATTTCTGAAGAAAGTCTGATTGCAGTCCTGCCAAGCAGTCATCCTCAAGCCAGCAAAAAGCATGCGATATCAATAAAATCTCTAGCCTCCTCTCCATTCATCATGACGCCTCGGAGGCACGCCCCAAGCCTTTATGACGGCATCATTAGATTCTGTGAGAAATTCAAAGTTTATCCAAGCATTACCCAGGAAGCTATTCAAATGCAGACAATTGTCAGTTTGGTATCTGCCGAAATGGGTATCTCCCTTATACCCGAGTCCATTCAGAAACTTCAGCGTAAAGGCGTTGTCTATAAAAAATTAAAAGAAGTAACACCTAAAGTAGAGATTCATTTAGCTTGGAAGGAGTCCAACCAACTCCCGAGTCTGGTGAGATTTCTAGAGTTCACTCGAAAATCATTAAAAACCTATGCCGACAAGTGAGACATGAGCAATAAGACTCTTAATACCGAGACTGAAACACTGCTGGTGGGAGAGGCTATCGCACGAAATCTTAGTCCGGGTATTTTTGTGTCTCTTAAAGGGGATCTAGGCGCAGGCAAAACTTGTCTTGCGAGAGGGATTCTCAGAGGTTTGGGACATACGGGACGGGTTAAAAGTCCCACCTATCCACTGGTTGAGATTTATCATTTCGAGAATTTAACTGTTTACCATTTTGATTTTTACCGGATCGCAGATCCGGCAGAAATTATTGATGCGGGATTTCGAGAAGTATTCGACGGATCCAATGTCTGCATCGTTGAGTGGGCTGACAAAGCGGGCGAGGTCATTTGTGAGCCAGACATTACTCTGTCGTTAACTATAAATTCAGACTCAAGAAGTTTATCAATAACCTCGTATAGCGATCTTGGAAAAACATGCTCGGAGGGCATACTGTAATGCGCAAATACCTGATGCAAGTATTGTTATCTCTAATCATCTCTTTCGGGACAATAAGTGGGCCATCCACAGCAGAGGCCAAGACTAACTACATAAACACTGCAACGTACAAAATCGAAAAACAGCAAACTGTAATCACGATTCTTTTTTCGAAAAAAACAAACTATACGTTTAACGAACTAAACAACCCGGATCGCATTTACTTTGACATTAAAAATAATGAGATTGATAACGAAATTTTACTACTCGTAAAAAAAATAAACGCCACCACAGGATTGATTGAAAAAGCGACGGTTGCAAAAAACAAAAAAAATATCGTCCGCATCGTTTTTCAATTAAGCCAAGGCGTCAAGACGAAAGTAAGCGGCGACGGTCAAAGCCTACGTCTAATCGCATCACAAAATGAGATTCCCGATCTCATCGATAACTTCTATCAGGCAGAATCCACGCAGACAAAAAATAAGATTTGGGAAAAAGAGCAATACGTCATTGCCATTGATGCAGGACATGGTGGAAAAGACCCAGGTGCCGTTGGTCGCAAGGGGACTACCGAAAAATCTATTAATCTGTCTATCGCAAAGAAATTGAAAATATATATCGATAAAGAGCCAAACATGAGAGCAGTGCTCACTCGCGATAAAGACGTCTATGTAAAGCTAGCTGACCGAATAAGAAAAATTCGAAAACATCAGCCAACCATTTTTATCTCTATTCACGCTGACGGCGCAAAAAACAGAAAAGCGAGCGGGTCGTCAGTCTTTATCTTGCCTAGAAAAGATGAGGTAGCAAGTTCCCGGTATGCCAAACTGGTAGCCGCCAAAGAAAATGAAATGGATTTATTATTTGACCCAGATATAGACGAACGTGATAAAGATACCCAAAAAACAATACTGGACCTGTCACAAAATGTAACCCGCTACCTTAGCGAGCAACTCGGTAGCAGTGTTTTAAAACAGATGGGGAAGGTCAACAATCTACATAAAAAAAAGGTTGAAAAAGCAAATTTCGCAGTTCTAAAATCAATTGATGTCTGCTCAATATTAGTTGAAACCGCTTTCCTAAGTAATAGTAAGGAAGAAAAGCAATTAAAAACCTCCGAGTATCAAAATCGCATAGCATTAGCAATACTCAAAGGTATTAAAGGTTTTCTAAAAAACACACCCCCTGAGCAATTAGGGATAAAAATATCAAAAGACTAAAAGCAGACATCCAACAATATGGAAATCACTGGAATACTCCTATCGGCCGGAATGAGCCGTAGATTTGGGTCTCAAAAATTAGTCACCAAATTACCGACAGGCCTCTCTCTTGCGGTGTCGTCCTGGCGAGCGCTCAAGTCAGCACACAAAAACTCCATCGCCGTTGTTCGTCACGACGATAAAGATTTACAACTCATCTTTGAGCAGGAAAAAATTCCTTATGTGCTTTGTTCCGACGCTCATCTCGGCATGTCTCGCAGCCTATTAACTGGCATCCAACATACTGCCGGCTCAAGCGGCTGGATTATCGCCCTAGGGGATATGCCTTACATTTCACCTTCTACCATTAAAAAAATTATTACTAAAATGTCAGATAAAAATAAATCAAACTTGATTTATCGTCCGAGGTACCGAGGGAAAGCTGGCAATCCAGTTGGCTTGCGTGCTGCACTACTTGATGAATTACTAACCTTAAAAGGGGATGAGGGTGCGCGTGAAATTATCAAACGATACATAAATAAAACTGAGTTCATTGATGTTGATGACGACGGAATCGTTAAAGATATTGACACCCCAAATGACTTAGCTTGAGTAGATGGAATTTACCGATATTGGCCATCCCAAGGACCCAGCGCTACGGACGCCTTGAGGCCATCCTCGCTAACCTTAGGCCGATTAAGTGAAAACATATTTTCTGGAGAAACAGCGCAATAATCCATATATCCCATCCTGGCGATCAATCCAGCCCTTCCCGCATCAAACAAACCGTCCGTTAGATATCGATCGTCAATATAAACGCCGACAACGAATCCAAGAATCATCGTGTAGGAAGATGCCCCATCTTCCCCAAAACTTTTTGGGATCGGAAGACATTTCCAGAGTTTGCACTCTAACGCAGCTGGACTATCAGCAACTCGAGGAGGACTAACCAAATTAGAATTAGCAGGTGTAAGCTTGGCTAGTTCAAATTCACTAACGCCCTGATCGACTGCAGCAGAACTAATATTCATAGCGTCACAAAGATGTCGAGTCGCTAGCGAACAAACAAATTCTTTATTTTTTTCTATATTGACTAAAGTATCTTTACGTTGGTTAGAAGAAATCATAACCATAGGTGGAGAGTCACTCACAGCGTTAAAAAAACTGTAAGGCGCTAGATTCACTTTATCATTTTCGGAAATCGTTGAGATCCAACCAATAGGCCTAGGGGCGACTAATGCCTTAAAGGGATCATGCTTTAGCCCATGCTTATTACTATCAGTTTTATAGTACATGGCAGCACCACTGGAGAGCGGCAACTATCACCTCAATCAAGCGCCTTCAATATATCTTCGACTACTTTTTTCGCATCGCCAAAAACCATCATCGTCTTATCCATATAAAACAATTCGTTATCCAGCCCGGCATACCCGGAGGCCATCGACCTCTTATTCACAATGACGTTATTAGCCTTGTGTGCCTCTAAAATTGGCATTCCGTAAATAGCGCTACCAGGGGTTCGGGCCGCAGGATTAACCACGTCGTTCGCACCTAAAACAAACACCACATCTGTCTGCCCAAAATCACTATTAATATCCTCCATCTCCAACACTTGATCGTAAGCTACTTCAGCCTCCGCTAATAAAACATTCATGTGACCTGGCATCCGACCAGCAACAGGATGGATTGCATAACGCACATCAACCCCCTTTGATATTAATTTTTCCGTCATCTCTTTCACGGCATGCTGTGCCCGCGCGACCGCTAGCCCGTAACCGGGGACAATCACAACCGAGTCAGAATTACCTAATAAGAACGCAACGTCATCTGCGCTTCCAGACTTCACAGGTCTCGCTTCAGATGTTCCGGTTTGCGCTCCCTCCTCAGCACCAAAACCACCAAGAATAACGCTGAAAAATGACCGATTCATAGCCTTACACATAATGTACGATAAAATCGCGCCCGACGATCCAACTAAGGATCCAGCAATAATCAGCATCGAATTATTCAACGAGAAACCAATCCCAGCAGCAGCCCAACCAGAGTAACTGTTTAACATCGAAACCACCACCGGCATATCAGCGCCACCAATAGGGATAATAATTAAAACACCTAGCACGAATGCAATAGCCATCATGAGCACGAAAGGTGTCCAATCTTGCGTCAGAAAAAACCACACGCCACAGATCAACATCAGAAGAGCTAAGCCGAGATTAATTAGATGCTGACCTTTGAAAACAATCGGAGCCCCTTGGAAAATACGCAATTTATAACTGCCTGATAATTTCCCAAATGCGATCACAGAACCAGAAAAAGTTATGGCACCAACAAAAGTTCCAACGAAAAGTTCAAAACGATTCCCGACGGGAATCAGGCCATCCACTAATTCAATACCTAGCGCTTTAGGCTCGGCGACAGCTGCTACTGCGATAAAAACAGCAGACATACCAATCATCGAGTGCATGAATGCAACCAACTCAGGCATTTTGGTCATCTCAACCCGTTTAGCCATAATAGCGCCCAGGCCTCCGCCAACAACCATAGCACCGAAAACATTCAATAACCCAGTGTGTGCCCCAGATGCTAACTTTAAAATAAGCGCGATCGTAGTCAGAATTGCAATCATCATCCCAACCATCCCGAAAGCATTACCTAACCTCGATGTGTTCGGATGAGACAGACCTTTAAGAGCTTGTATGAAGCAAACAGAGGCTATCAGATACAGGAGTACGACAATATTAATACTCATTTTTCCGCCCTCTCGACGACCTTCTTGGGTTTCTTTTTAAACATCTCGAGCATTCGCCGCGTGACCAAAAATCCACCGACTACGTTAACAGAGGCAAGTGCTACTGCAGCAACACCCATCACTTGCCCTAACAGTGTTTCCGTAAGTGCAGCAGCCAGCATTGCTCCAACAATCACGATGGCAGAAATTGCATTTGTAACAGACATCAGCGGGGTATGAAGCGCTGGTGTCACATTCCAAACCACGTGGTAACCAACATAAATCGCTAAAACAAAGATGATGAGATTGATGATAGTCGGATTAATTAATTCCATGCGTTGACTCCATATTCAAAAATACTTTAATCAGAATTCGACGACACCAAAGTGCCAGAAACAACTTCGTCTTCTAAATCCAGCTCAAACGAGCCGGTATCTTTATTGACGAGCAATTCCAGAAAATTTAATAAATTTTTCGAGTACAAAGAGCTTGCATCTGAAGCGACACTGGATGGGATATTAACCGTCCCGATGATGGTAACCCCATTCACGATAGAGGTTTCATTCGGTTTCGTGAGGGGGCAATTGCCACCCTGCTCCGCAGCCATGTCAACGATCACTGAACCAGGCTTCATCGTTCGGACCATTTCCTCCGTCACCAGAACAGGAGCTGGTTTTCCAGGGATTAGCGCGGTCGTGATCACTATATCAGCTTGACTTAGTTTGCTAGCAATCAGCTCCCCCTGGCGCTTTTTGTAATCATCACTCATTTCTTTTGCGTACCCGCCCTCGCCTTTGGCGAGCTCTTCCTCAGCCTCCGTGAGGGGTACTTCTATAAATTTCGCTCCTAGCGATTCGACCTGTTCCTTCGTCTCCGGTCGGACATCAGTAGCCTCAACGACAGCGCCCAGTCGTTTTGCCGTTGCGATTGCCTGAAGTCCAGCAACTCCAACACCCATGATCACTACCCTAGCAGCTTTCACTGTGCCCGCTGCTGTCATCAACATTGGCATAAGTTTTGGATAAACATTTGCGGCCATAAGCACTGCTTTGTAGCCAGCCAAATTTGCTTGAGAAGACAATACGTCCATAGATTGAGCACGTGAGATCCGCGGGAGACGCTCCATCGCAAACCCAATGACGCCAGATGCTTTCAACCGGTTAATGATTGTTTCGCTGTGAGGTTGTAACAAACCAATAATCACTTGATTTTCTTTTAATAAATTGGATTCACTCTCATTTGGGCCTTGAACTTTCAGAATGAGTTCAGCGCTCTCATAAATTTTGGCAGCATTGTCGACCA
>ERZ1047472.972-NODE-972-length-23346-cov-7.268301_pt1 | contig 23346 bp, 19 predicted proteins | sample MGYA00383095_ERZ1047472 | MGnify/ENA primary metagenome ERZ1047472 (study PRJEB29581, sample SAMEA5548365) | metagenome | biome: marine; feature: coastal; material: water | depth 1 m | study: Short-term variability in the microbial, nano- and picoplankton dynamics... | reverse complement strand
GTATATCTGAAAGTTAAAAAATACAAGCCAAAGCTAGCGGCTAGGGTAGCTCGTTTATATGTTTCATTGCTTCAAATAGGTTTGTTTCTTTTGCTAGGCCTTTTTTTTATGAAGTTTTGTGAGCAAATGAAATTAACTTTTTTAACCCCTTTCAATGCCTGGCTGGTTTTTGTGGGAATCGCGTTGTTTATTGCGTTTAAAAACTGGATGGGCTACAATGGTAAGAAACGTTCTATCTTATTTTCCAAAGTATCAAAGCAGGCTTCGCAACATTCTTTATTGGTGCTTGTCGTTTTTCAATTCTTAGTTTACGGATTAACTTTCTTAGTTTCCAAAGCGGTATAAAAAAACCCCCACATAGTGGAGGTTTTAAAAAATTAATTTTTTTATTCATCGTTTGGATTGCCTTCCAAAATAATGAATTCGGAACGGCGATTCATTTGATGTTCATCTTCATTACATCCTGAACCACAGTCATTAACCGGCATAGCTTCTCCCATTCCAACACCACTTATTCTGCTGGCATCAATACCTTGAGCAATGATGTACTGGGCCGTTGTTAGCGCACGTCTTTCAGAAAGACTTTGATTGTATTTGGCTGTACCTCTAGCATCTGTGTGTGATTCTGCACGAATGACAATAGATTCATATTTATTCATCAACGCTACCAGCTTGTCCAATTCAAACGCCCCTTTTGCAGTGATATTAGATTTGTCAAAATCGAAGTATATAGGGTTTAAAATAACTTTGTTTGCAAGAATTATTTCATCAATTGGATCTAATAAAATCTCTCCGGATATTTCTTCCTTGCTACTACCTTTAATATGGGTCGATCCACTTTCATATTGCTCCATTGAAGCCGTAAGGTACAGGTTTGTATCGCATTCTATAATATAATTGACTTCCCCTTTGTCAGAGGTCGTTTTGCTGCCAATGACATTACCTTCAGTATCGGTAACATTCACAGTAGCATTTACCAAGACAAGCCCTGTTTCGCTGTCTTTGACAGTTACAGTAGCCATTACATCACAAATAGGTTGCAGCACTTTAACAGCATATACATCATCACTGCCAGCACCGCCTTCACGATTGGAAGAGACAAAACCTTCTCCAGTTGCATTGTTGATACTAAAGGCAAAGTCATCGGCATTACCATTTACAGGAATCCCAATGTTTCTTACTGGGCCTACCTTTCCATCAACGAGTTTTGCAAAAAACACATCCATACCCCCTAGACCTAAATGCCCATCGGATGAGAAGTATAGCGTGTTATCAGCGCTTATGTAGGGAAACATTTCTTGTCCTTCTGTATTTACTTTTTGTCCTAAATTGGTGGCTTTCCCAATGGTACCGTCTCCATCAATTGGCGCCATATAAAGATCAAATTGGCCCATACCTCCAGCCATGTCTGAGGCAAAGAATAGCATTTTTCCATCTGGGCTGACTGCTGGATTTTTAACAGAGTAATTTTTTGAGTTTAAAGAAAGCGGCTCACCTTCAGACCAACGGCCTAATTCTTGAGTGGATTTGTAGAGGTTTAATACACTGAATTTGGTTCTTGACAAAGAATCTCTTTCAAATATATTATCGTAATAGCTTTCTCTCGAAAAATATAGGGTCTTTCCATCAGGTGAAAAAGAAACAAGACCTTCGTGGTATTTGGTGTTGATTGCTTCAAAGGCTACAGCTTTTTGAAATGAGCCATCTTTATTTTGACTGGCCATATAAACATCGAGAAATGGTTCTTGGTTCCAACCATAACTTTTCCTGCTTTCGTTTCTTGCGGAAGCAATGTATAATTTCCCATCTTGAAGGGTACCTCCGAAGTCAGAATATTCGGTATTTAACCCTGCGTCCTGGACATTAAACTTTTGGCCTTTTTCAATAATCTTTGGCAAATAGCTTGGATTCTTTAAAAAGGCGATGGCTCTGTGGTCTGCAGGCCGCATGGCAGCAAATTTTGTCATTTGTGTATTGGAAGCCTCGTACTTGCCATTAGCCTTTAGCATCTGCGCATACTTGAAAATAGTTTCAGGTGCTTCCGAAGTTTCCAGCGCTTTAGCATACCATTTTTCGGCCTCAACAGACTTAAAGACATTGTAATAAGACTCGGCCAACTGTGCATATACATAGGCATTTTTTTCGCCTTTAGAAATTAATTTTTCATATTCTTTTGCAGCGTCTACAAATTCCAGTTTTGAAAACAGTTTATCTGCTTTTTTCGTAGAATTTGATTGCGCGTTGGCAAATAAGCCAGTGATTAATATGATAATAAATATAGAAGTGTATTTTTTCATGATGTTATACTTAGCTTAAATTTAGAAATAACGTGGTGACCTTGAAACTTTGGATGAGAAATTCAAATCAAAGTTGATGAAAACTTCATGCGATGCGTTTGTAACAATGTCTAAATCAGATTGTATGGTGTCGTAGGCGTAGCCAATGCGAATGTTGTCCATGACTTGAAAGTTAACCATGCCGCTTAAGGAGTCATCCAGTCTGTACCCAATTCCTACTTCAATTATGTCGTACATAAAGAGGTTGGCATTTAGATCGTAACTTAGCGGCGCATCAAAAGCCTGCTTTAATAATACGTGAGGTTTCAACTTGAAGCTTTCAGACAAATCAAACACATAGCCTGCGGCTGCAAATAAATGCTCTGACTCTGAACCTATTTTAGTGCCGTTGGCATCCAAATGCACCCCATTGAGAATGTTTGGAACAGAAACAGAAACATAATATTTATTTGGTTTGTAGAAATAAACCCCGGCTCCAATATTAGGCGTTGATTCATTACTATTCTGTGAAAAAAATGGATCTCCAGGGTCAACAGTGGTTGGACATTGTAAGCAAATATCGTGGAAAGTGAATCCACCTTTCACCCCAAAAGCCAAGCGTGTTTCCATCCCGATAGGAATGGTGTAGGAAACATCCACGTAAGCATTTGTTTCTTCAACTGGACCAATTTTGTCAGAAATCACAGATAAACCTAAAGCGAGTTGCTTTCCTACAGGGGAGTGTATGTTAAAGGTAAATGTTTCAGGTCCTCCATCAAGTCCTACCCATTGACTACGGTACAAAGCACCAACGGAAAGCCCTTCTGATATTCCGGCGTAAGCAGGGTTGATAACATTCATATTATACATGTATTGGGTATACTGCGGATCCTGTTGCGCATGGCTTTGTTGGGCAATTAGTAGGATAAAAAATATTAAAATTAACTTTTTCATTGCTTTTAAATTAGTTGTAATGGTTAGTAGTTAAGATAAATCCAGCTGATGGTTGGTTCACGGCCTGAGGCATATTGAATGACATAAAAATAGGTACCAACAGGTAACAGCCCATTAGAATTGATATTTCCGTCACTTGCATCTTGACCACACCATTGGTCAATATAATCATTTAACTCAAAAACTTTAGTTCCATACCTGTTGTATACCTCTGCTTTGATAATGTCTTCTTGAGCCTCGAGATGATCTAAAACCAAACAGTCGTTCAAACCATCACCATTGGGAGAAATACCTTGCGGTATATCTACACAATTTTCATTCATAAAAGGATTTATTGTTATGGTTGTTTGAGAGGAACAATTTGAGTCAACATCTGTCACATTTACCGTGACCGAATCATAACCATATGCTTCACCATGAGTAAAAGTTCCAGCGGTATCTCCTTCCGATACCAACACACCATTTATAGACCAATCATATACGTAAGTGTTATCCATATTTGAATCATTAGTGATATTGACGTATAAGTCAACCTCACCATCTGCACATTTAGAAAATGAGGTGCCATCTTCAAGTTCGGGGGAAATTCCACTAGTAATAGAAATTACTGTATTAGAAGAACAATCTGTTACAGTATTGTAAGCGGTTACAATGTAATCACCAGTAAGAAGATCAAATTCACCATCACCCAAAGTTAAAATATTCCCACCATCAGCTTCAGAAACTTCTGACACATATACCACATTATTATAACTCCAAGAGTATACTATATCCTCAGCTATTTGCTGAGTATCGTCAACATAAACTTCTAACACTGCTTGTTCTTCACCATCACAAAGCGCAATTTGTTCTTCAACAGCAATGGGAACGGGATTTTGTGCTACTTCAATAATTACCGAATCAGTAACTGTTGCGGTTCCACCAGTACACAAATTGTAGGTGATTGCAGCGGTATAGGTCGTGGTTGTTTCAGGAGAGACCGTAATGGTTTCCTCTGTACCCACCAATGTACTGCCATCATACCACTCAAACACATAGTTGGGGGTTCCAACCGATGGGCTAAAGCGCCAAGATTCGTTAGAGGCTTCCCATTCGTCTGTATTTCTATTTTCTGGGGTGTATGCAATGGTATCGTCAATATTTTGAATACCTACAACGGCTAAACCATCATTAAAATCACATCCCCCAGGCTTATCGATGATGTTGATATCGATGACATTGGACGATTCATAAAGAATAATTTGAGAAGTTGAAATAATGTCATTACAAAAGTAATGCGGAACATTATTATAATTCACAACAAATTGTCTTGAAGGTGAAGTGCCCAAAATCATATAATTAATTTCACCACCTGTTGCAGGATTTATATCATGTCCCACACCAAAGATGTTGGCTTCGGACAATGTAGGGTTTGATGCATTAGGTAGGGTGTCTCCAATATCTAGATTGTATCCATTAAATTCGTCGGGGAATCCAACACCATCATTAATCACATCTGTTTCAAATGAAATCACCCCATTCGATCCAATTAACAATTGATTGTAAGTTCCGCCAAAGAAGCAGAAATCAAAACCAATATCAATAACCTCTGACCACCTGTCATCAATATTTACACTACTTGGGGTACCCCCTACAAAAGGTGGGAATTCACAATTGTTAACGGAGGTAATTTCATACTCTGTTGTGTCTTGTCCTAGAATATGGTAGAAGGCCGTTAGTGTTGTTTCTGTTTCATTATCGGTACAAAAACTACTGTCTTCACCCGCATAGACAATGGAGCATTCGTTTGGCGGGGGTGGACAAATAAATGTCAAAAGATCGCTTTCAACAGCACAACTGGCGTCGTTACTGTTCACTGCAGTGATGATGATTTCTTGATTGGCCGCATAAGGACCCAAGCTTACAACACCAGTGGATGTAACTGTTTGGGTTATTATGCCAAGATTATCTGTCAGGTCTATGCTGGTGGCATCTCCCATGTCAGAAATATTTGCATCTACATAGAACTCATAATCTGGGTTACAAATTCCATCAATCGAAAAGTCTACAGTTTGTGTCACGCATGTGGCACAAGAAACTGAGAAATCCAATGGACTGTAAGTTGTGGAGCTCTCGCAACTAATAGATCCGTCTGAATCCAATTCCATATAGATTGCTGTTGCTGTTGATTGAAACTCAAGCCCGGTAAGATCATGTATATCAGCCGCATCGTTATTGAATAAAATGGTTCCTGTATTGTCGGGTCCGTCGTAAATGGTAATTTCATCACAGCAAGCTTCAAGATCTCCAGAATTGAAAACAATTTTCACAGGGAACGCAGTTGAAGCGGTGAATAACCATGCCGTGGTATCATTGTTTGTATAACAATAACTTAGATCCAAAACTTCTCCAGCATCGCAATCAATTGTAAAGTTTGTTTGTACTGGCGTGGAAAACAACGCTGGGGCAGTCCAATCGCTAAAGCTTCCTGCGCCACAGTCCGCACGCAAGTAAACTTCGTAATCTGTATCCCAGTCTAATCCATAAAGAGTAATTGGGTTTACGGCTAATGGTGTCCCAGCCGCTGTTGGAACTCCTGTCCCTTGGGGTTGAAGCACATATTCCCATTGGGTTTCACCGTTATTTGCATCCCAACTTAGGGTTACAGCGCTGCCAAGCGCATCTAATGTAGCAGTTAAAGCTGAAGGAGGTATACAAGATGGGGGTGCAGTTACATTAATGGTCATGTCTACTGTAACGCCAAAAGATCCGTCGTAACATGGATTTGGTGTTGCTTGGCCAAAGTCTGCCGTTCCAATACGCATATTGTAAACTCCACTTGCTGTGCCATTTGGAACAGTAAAAGAGGCATTGAGGGTCGTCGGATTTGCAGATAATGACACGCCATCAAAGACCAATTCAGTAGCGCTGTCATAAACCAGATCATTGTTAAAATCAATCCAAACATTTGTGTCGTAAGTATAGCCTGTAGCAAATGTAATTTGCAGGTTTGTTTCAACTGCTTGAGATACATCTACAGTTGGACTTGTAAAATCTTCATAGGTTACATCCCCGGCAGAGGTAAACGTAGATGAAGCCAAAACAATTTGAGTGATACCTTGATCATCATTTGATGAAGGAACAGAGGCGCAATAACCTGTGTAAAAGTCAACAGGCCCTGTCCATACGCTGAAGTCTCCAGCACCACAATCCGCCCGTAAGTAAACTTCATAGTTGGTGTCTGGGTTTAATCCAGTTAGCGCCAAAGGATTTGAGGAAGTTGGTGTACCTGCAGCTGTAGGGGCACCAGTGCCTTGAGGCTGTAGCACATATTCCCATGCTGTTTCTGTTCCACCAGTAGTCCAAGAGACGTTAGCCGAATCCAATGAATTCAATGCTACTGCTAAATCTGTAGGAGGTATACAAGATGGGGGTGCAGTTACATTAATGGTCATATCCACTGTAACGCCAAAAGATCCGTCGTAACATGGATTAGGTGTTGCTTGGCCAAAGTCTGCCGTTCCAATACGCATATTGTAAACTCCACTTGCTGTGCCATTTGGAACAGTAAAAGAGGCATTGAGGGTCGTCGGATTTGCAGATAATGACACGCCATCAAAGACCAATTCAGTAGCGCTGTCATAAACCAGATCATTGTTAAAATCAATCCAAACATTTGTGTCGTAAGTATAGCCTGTAGCAAATGTAATTTGCAGGTTTGTTTCAACTGCTTGAGATACATCTACAGTTGGACTTGTAAAATCTTCATAGGTTACATCCCCGGCAGAGGTAAACGTAGATGAAGCCAAAACAATTTGAGTGATACCTTGATCATCATTTGATGAAGGAACAGACTCGCAATAACCTGTGTAAAAGTCAACAGGCCCTGCCCAATTGCTCAATGAGGCACTCCCACAATCAGATAGGATATAAAATTCGTAAGTTGTGTCAGGAGATAAACCAGTTGCTGTGTAAGTTGTTCCTGTGATTGCAATCCCACTTGTAGTAGGTGTCCCTGTCCCTGCCAATTGTACTACGATTTCATAGCCAGCTGCTGCGCCGGTGTCAGTCCAACTCAGGGTCGCCTCAGTGGTTGAATTTGCTGAAGCTTGAAGTCCTCCAGGCGCAGGACAACTGGGACAAACAGCTGTAATGGTCCCAGAAATAATATCGGTAGTTGAATTCCCAGAACCCACAACGGTTCCATCAGTATCAAGAATTTCATAGCTAACTTCCGAAGCAAAACTACCTCCTCCATTCCATACTGTAGTAACATCGGCGCCTTCAGAAACCGCAAAAGTCTCAGTGCCTTGGGAGCCATTACCTAAGGTTACATTGTCTAGAGCTTCTACGCCGCCGACAAGAACATCAATAGAGTTTCCATTCCAACCATCCCCCCAAGAATCCAACAAATTTAAAGTGTAGTTACATGATATAACGGGGCAGACTGCAATACATTGTCCGCTAACAACATCTGCATTGGCGTTACCAGAAACAACAAAATTGTTGTCATTGTCTAAAATTTCGTAGCTAATGTCACTTGCAAAACTACCTCCACCATTCCAAATTGTTGTGACCTCAGCACCTGTGTTTACTTGAAAAGTAACAAGTTCTTCTGAGCCACTAGCCATAGTTACATCGTCCAAGACAACAGAGCCGTCAACAAGAACATCAATTGAATTCCCATTCCATCCATCATCAAAAGAATCTATCATCTTTAGAGTGTAATCGCATTGGCCAAATGAGTAAACTGAGAAAAGCAGGCACAGCAGTACAGTTGAAATATTTTTCATTTTAAAATTGATTGATTTATAGCATAAATTTAACAAAATACTAACAGTTTCTTTCTCGCTCTCATTACTAATTGATGAAAGGCTCTTATTTTCGATGAAATGCACAAAGAATTGCTATTATGCTATGACATTACAACAATTACTATCTAATTATATGTAATTTTGGTCCAATATGTTAGAGAAAAAGGATTTAAACTTAGAAAAAGCAGTACTTGTGGGCATTATTACAAAAGCACAAAATGACGCCCAATCTAAAGAGTATTTGGATGAGTTGGAATTTCTAACCTACACAGCTGGAGGTGTGGTGGTCAAACGCTTTACTCAAAGAATGGAAATGCCAAATGCCAAAACGTTTATTGGCTCTGGAAAAATGCAACAATTGCAAGAATACGTCAAGGAATTTAATATTGGCACTGCCATTTTTGATGATGAACTCTCAGCCGCTCAAGAAAGGAACATAAGTAAAATCCTAAATTGTAAAGTTTTGGATCGCACCAATTTAATCCTTGATATTTTTGCCCAACGCGCCAAAACCAGCTATGCTCGTACCCAGGTTGAGCTGGCACAATGTCAATACTTGCTCCCACGTCTTAAAGGAATGTGGACCCACCTTGAACGTCAAAAAGGAGGGATTGGAATGCGAGGCCCTGGAGAAACTGAAATTGAAACGGACCGCCGAATTGTGAGAGAAAAAATAGCCTTGTTGAACTCTAAAATCAAAAAAATTGATAAACAAATGTCCGTTCAAAGAGGCAATAGAGGAGCTTTGGTGAGAGTTGCTTTAGTAGGTTATACTAATGTTGGAAAGTCAACCTTGATGAATGTTATCAGTAAGTCTGATGTCTTCGCCGAAAATAAACTCTTTGCCACTTTAGATACTACGGTCCGTAAAGTTGTAGTCAAAAATTTACCTTTTTTAATGAGCGATACGGTCGGTTTTATCAGAAAACTACCCACCCAACTGGTGGATTCTTTTAAAAGCACATTGGATGAGGTTCGCGAGTCCGATTTGTTACTTCATGTGGTTGATATTTCACACCCGAGTTTTGAAGAACACATTGCTTCTGTTAATAAAATTTTAGAAGAGATTCACGCGCTTGACAAGCCAACCCTTATGGTTTTTAACAAAATTGATGCCTATATTCCAATGCCTTTTGACAAAACGGATTTAATGGTGCCAAGAACCCAAGCCCATTACTCAATTGACGAATGGAAAGCGACTTGGATGTCTAAAATCGGAGACCAGTCTTTATTTGTTTCAGCGATAACCAAAGAAAATTTAGAAGAATTCCGAAAAAGAGTGTACGATGAGGTCCGTAAAATACACATCCAGCGCTTTCCTTATAATCATTTCTTATACCCAGATTATGAAGCAAATAGTTAATTCACTTATATCACTAAGCACCACAAGTTCCTAAAAAGCATAGTTAATGCCAAGCTCAAAAACTTGTCTAGTTTGCAGCCCTCGAAATGCATTGTCATCATATATGGTCTGGTAAGTTAAATTTGCCGAAATAAATTTATTTATAGTCATGACCATGTTCATTGTTTAGTCTAAATCCACATTTTGAGCATCTTCTAGATAATTTGAATATAAGTTTAAAATATTTTCCATTGAAATGTTTTTCATTATATCAAACTTATAGTAAGCACCAATGGAGCCCCCGATTTCATATCAGCTACTTTTGCCTTACTCAACACCAAAATATGCCTTATTGGGCTTGGTCAAGTTTTTATCAACCAAAATGAAACGGCTTGTGATTGGGGAAATATTGATTTTTAGATTTTCACTTTTTTTCCAGAGCATTCCTGGACCAAATTGTATGTAAGCAGGTGATAAGAACTTGGTTGGACCTTTGGTCTCGCTGTTTAAATCATCTGCAAATTGCGTTTTGAAATTTAAGAAGGCCTAATAGTACCAGAATTTTATAGCTTTTTTGCCTACAACAGAATTCCATTCTATGAGATCACTGGATTTTTGAGTGTTTTGATTTTTAATTTTCGTAAGGCCAAAAAATTAGCCAAGAGTTTATTTTCCCATGTTCAATCATTTTTTTTATAATTGAAATCGTAATTAATTCCAATAGTTCCAGAGAAGTTGCTGATACCACCAGCAATCCAATTGTCAAATGAAGACTGATTTACAAGGAAAGTAACAACGCCTTTTTTGACCCATTTTGGAGGCGCTTGATTCTCTTGAGGCTTTTGGGGTTCTTGTGCGAAAGAAAATGAGATGAGAAAAAGTGATAGGTATAAATATATTGTTTTCATATTGAGTAGTTTTAGGGGTTTAAACTGGCCTCAAATATATTACATTATAAGAAACAGCGCAATTATTATAATTAGTTCAAGGAGTTCTTTTTTTCTTGTAAAGTGGCACAGATGAACAAGCTTCGCCATATAAGATAGACCGTGCAATGGGTTGGAGCTTTTCAACCAGCATTAAATATGCATTTTGAGGAACAGGTTTGTGAGAACATCCTTTGACAATCACAGGCTTATCTTTACAGAAATTCAAATCTATTTTTTCAATGATTGAACTGTAAAGCACTGTTTCTAAGGTTTCCAAGGATCCAAAAACAGTTTTTTTAGCAATCCCGTTAAGGTAGGTTTGAATGAGCATATAAGCCCAGCCCGGGACAATGGCATCGGTACTGCAATAAATGGCTACATATTGGTTTTTAAAGTCTTCCCAATGGTAATTTTTGAGGGCCTCTCTAAAGGGCTTTTCCCTTAAGATTAAGCCCTCAAAAAGCCAGTCTTTAATGTCTAGAACTCTGCGTTTACCCTTTGGATAGTAATCTTCAAGATCCAGCGTAATGAGTTTACTTTTTGCAACACGATTTATAATTTCTTCAGACATTTTAGAGCATTCCTAGTTCGAGTTTGGCTTCATCACTCATTAGATCTTGGGACCAGGGGGGGTCAAATGTAATTTCCACCTCAGCATCTTTAACATCATCCAATGATTTGACTTTTTCTTCAACCTCTAAGGGCAGAGTTTCCGCAACTGGACAATTGGGGGTGGTTAGAGTCATAAGAACTTTGACTTCATATTCTTCATTGACAAAAACATCATAAATGAGTCCCAATTCGTAAATATCTACAGGAATTTCTGGATCAAATATGGTTTTTAAAACGCGTACTATTTTTTCTCCTAGTGCATTGACGTCGATGTTTGATTCACTCATGATTGCTGCTGTGTTTGGTATGCTATGGCATACATTTTAATCTGTTTTATCATGCTCACCAAACCATTGGCTCTAGTGGGCGATAGGTGTTCTTTTAGGCCTATAGCATCAATAAATTCCGTATTCGCTTCCAAAATTTCCTTTGGCGATTGATGTGAGAATATCCGAATTAAAATTGCGATAATACCTTTGGTGATGATGGCTTCGCTATCGGCGGTAAATACAACTTTTTTGTCTTCTAATTTTGCATGTAGCCATACTTTGCTTTGACATCCTTTTATAATATTTTCCTCTGTTTTGAGCTTGGAATCAATAAGCGGTAGTGATTTACCCAACGCAATCATATATTCGTAGCGCTCCATCCAATCTTCAAACATGGAGAATTCTTCAACTATATCACGCTGTATCGCAGTTATACTCATGGTACAAAAATACAAATCAAAATTAATTTAACGCGATTCAGCACCACTTATATGCAATAGGTGTTCAACCAAAGCTTTAATTTTTTCAGGTGGATTTCCATGATCAAAATGACAAGAGGCTGTAAAATCTTTTTCGAAAATTTCTATACTTAAAGTTCCGTGGAGCACACGATCGGTTTGACGTAAGTTAGAGGGCGCCTCTAAATCTGAAAAGGCTTTTAAGTCAATGTTGTTTAGAAGTTTTAGGCAGTATTCCCAATCTTTTTTTTTAGTATTTTTTTCTGAAACTTTGGTTTTTTGATAATTGAGATAACTTATAATTTTTTCTTCTCCAATCTGAAACTCGTTGTAGAAACCTCGGCTGTATTTTTTATATATAAAAACGGTATTTTCAGCTTTAGGCAATAGGGCACCAAGCTTTGTTTTATTTGGAGCGCAATCTGTATTTAATAGAGTCAAACAAAAAATAGTGATGAGATATTTCATATGGCATATCAATAATTAACATAGCATCGCTTTTGCTCTTTTTAACGCCGTTACCAGTTGGTCAATTTCGGCTTTGGTATTGTAAAAAGCAAATGAGGCTCTTGCTGTTCCCGAAATACCATAAAAATCCATGACGGGTTGCGCACAATGTTGACCTGTCCTTATGGCAATTCCAAGCTTGTCAATGATTGTACCCAAATCATAGGCATGAATACCATCAATATTAAAAGAAATCACCGATGTTTTGTCTTTGGCAGTTCCATAAATTTTTAAACCCTCAATAGCCAACAATTCTTTGGTCGCGTATGATAAAAGGTCGTTTTCATAGGCTGCAATCTTATCAAAACCAACGGCATTCATATAGTCAATAGCGGCCCCAAAAGCAATGCCACCACAGACATTGGGCGTACCAGCTTCAAATTTATGAGGCAAATCTGCATAGGATGTTTTTTCAAAAGTAACCTCCGAAATCATTTCACCACCACCTTGGTAGGGCGGTAATTTTTTTAGCCATTTTTCTTTAGCATAAAGCATACCAATACCAGTTGGTCCGCACATTTTATGCGCGGATGTCACATAAAAATCAACATCCAAGGCTTGAACATCCGATTTGATGTGGGGACAGGCTTGAGCGCCATCAATTAGGACAGCAGCACCCACAGAGTGGGCTTGGTTTATAATTTTATCAATTGGATTTATGGTTCCCAATGCATTCGAAATGTGGTTTACAAAAACGAGTTTTGGCTTTAATTTTAACAACATTTCATAAGAACGCATGTCGAGTTCACCTTGCTTACTCATGGGAATCACCTTCATTGTAGCCCCAGTTTTCTGGCAGAGCATTTGCCAGGGTACAATGTTACTGTGGTGTTCCATAGCAGATACCAAAACAACATCTTCTTTTTGCAAGAATGTTTCAAAACCGTGTGCCACTATATTGATGCTGTGTGTGGTTCCAGAGGTGAAAATAATTTCGTGCGAATGTTTGGCGTTGAAATGTTTTTGAATGGTTTGCCGTGCACCTTCATATTTGTCAGTCGCCTCTTGGCTAAGTTGATGCACTCCTCTGTGTATGTTGGCATTGTAAATACTGTAATAATCGCTGATGACGTCAATCACTTGCTGCGGCGTTTGTGAGGTTGCAGCGTTGTCAAAATAAACAAGTTGTTTGCCGTTTATTTTCCTTTCAAGAATTGGAAAGTCTTTTCGAATTTCTAAAACATTTAGGGTGTTATTTGGATTATTTTTTTTCATTACAAATCAAAACCAATATTTACTCCAAGCTTTTTAGCCACCAATTTATTGATGTTTTTTTTGAGTTGTGGAATTTTAACACTTTCTAAGACGTTGTTGGCGAAAGCATACATAAGTAAAGCTTTCGCTTCTTTTTCTGGAATGCCCCGGGTTTGTAAATAGAACATTGCATTCTCATCCAATTGTCCAATCGTACAACCATGAGAGCACTTAACATCATCTGCAAAAATTTCTAATTGGGGTTTGGTATTAATCGTTGCTTTGTCATTGACCAGCAGGTTATTATTGGCCTGAAAGGCGTTGGTTTTTTGCGCTTCTTTTTCTACGACCACTTTACCGTTAAAAACCCCGACAGCATTGTCGCTGAAAACACCTTTGTAGTCTTGATGGCTTTCACAATTAGGAGCAATGTGATGCACTAATGTGTTGTGATCCACATGTTGTTTTTGCCCAATGATTGTTAGCCCTTTTAGCGTAGATTCTATGCGCACTCCATTTTGATGAAAATTCAAATTGTTACGCGTTAGTCTTCCCCCAAAACTAAAGGTGTGAACAGCCACATGACTTTCTTGATTTTGGTCGATAAAAGTATTGTCAATTAGAGAGGCTTCTAGTTTGTCGTCTTGTATTTTATAGTAATCAACTTGTGCTCTTTTAGCAGCAAAAATTTCAGTGACGCTGTTGGTGAGTGTTGGGTTTTTTGTCAAACTTTGATGCCGTTCCAATATTTGAACTTGCGCGTTCTCATCCACAACAATAAGATTGCGAGGCTGTAAAAGTAGAGCAGGTTCTTTTACCGTTGAAAAGTGAATGATTTGTATGGGCCTTTTAGAAACTTTATTCTTTTTAATGTGAATGTAAGCACCCTCACTGCAAAAGGCTGTATTCAGTGCGTTCAACCCATGTTTTGCAGCGATTTTGTTAAAATAGTTTTCGATAACCACTTGGTATTTGGATTGACTCAGTGCCGCAGACATCAAACAAACATCAATTCCTTCATGCGTTGTTTGAGAAAGATGGGCGGCGTATTTGCCATCAATAAATACGATTTTATAAGTGTCAATATCATCAACAAAGAAAGATTGTACATCTCTGTATTCGATGCTGTGTTCCGATTTCGGGAAGAGGCTATAGTCTTGCTTTAACACACTTCTTAAGGAAGTGTATTTCCAAGCTTCATCTTTTTTGGAAGGAAAGCCTGAGGTTTCAAAATTTTTAATGGCTTCGCCACGCAATTTGTTCAGGAATAGGCTGTCTGAAGAATCTTGATTCTCAAAAGCAATGAAAGAAGATAAAAGCTTTTCTTTTAGTTCCATAGAATACTCTTGGTTTAGACGTTTTGATTTGCTTCTTTTTTAATCCAATCGTAACCCTCTTCTTCTAGTTTGAAGGCCAATTCTTTGCCACCTGATTTGACAATTTTTCCATCATATAGAACATGAACAAAGTCAGGAACAATATAGTCCAAAAGGCGTTGGTAATGGGTGATGACAAGTGTTGCATTATCTTTGCTTTTGAGTTTGTTGACTCCATTGGCAACAATTCTAAGGGCATCAATGTCAAGACCCGAATCGGTTTCGTCTAATATGGCGAGCTTGGGCTCTAACATGGCCATTTGAAAAATTTCATTTCGTTTTTTTTCACCCCCTGAAAAGCCTTCATTTAATGAACGGGATAAGAATTTTCTGTCAATTTCTAACATTTCCGACTTTTCTCGAATGCGTTTCAACATTTCGTTAGCCGGCATGTCTTTCTCCCCTTTTGCTTTTTGCATTTGATTGAGTGCAGTTTTTATAAAGTTGGTGACGGTCACACCTGGTATTTCGACAGGATATTGAAAGGACAGAAAAATACCTTTGTGTGCCCGTTCGTCAGCACTCAATTCAGCAATATCTTCACTTTCAAATACGATTTGGCCTTGTCTGACTTCGTATTCTTCCTTTCCAGCAATAACGGATGCAAGGGTGCTTTTACCTGAGCCGTTGGGCCCCATAATGGCATGAACTTCTCCTGGATTTATTTCTAAATCAATTCCATTTAGAATAGATTTTTTTCCGATACGTGCGTGTAAATTATTTATTTTTAACATATTATTCTGCGCCTAATATTGATGTATTGTTCGTTTCTTTTTTTGAACTGATACTTATAATTTCAATAATTTCAAATTTCTTTTCCCAAAGAATTTTTTCATGTTTTTCTGTTGAAACAACCCCTTTAACTTCTGCAATTACGACATCCGTAGGCATGCTTTTAAGCTTTTTTGAAGCTTCATTTAACGCGATGGCTTTGTCGTTTATGTAAACCCCATAAATTTCGTTTGAAGCTTGTAATACAGCCGCATCCTCAAAAAACATATAGCTTCCTTTTAGGGTTGTAAGCTTTTCCGATGTGTTTTTGCATCCAAAACTTAAAATTAACAATGCCAATGCCAGTATTTTTTTCATTTAAACAGAATTTATCCAACGGAGCCTTCGAGGCTAATTTCTAATAATTTTTGTGCCTCTACCGCAAATTCCATTGGTAATTTATTCAGAACATCTTTACTGAATCCATTTACAATGAGTGCAATGGCTTTTTCAGTTTCAATACCTCTTTGATTGCAGTAAAAAATTTGGTCTTCACCTATTTTACTTGTAGTGGCTTCGTGTTCTATTTGTGCTGTTTTGTTTTTAACTTCAATGTATGGAAACGTATGAGCCCCGCATTGATTGCCCATGAGCAAGCTGTCACATTGAGAAAAATTTCTAGCATTTTCTGCCCTGGAACTCACATGAACAAGGCCTCTGTAGCTGTTTTGAGATTTTCCTGCAGATATCCCCTTGCTGATGATGGTAGATTTTGTGTTTTTGCCCAAGTGAATCATTTTAGTACCAGTATCAGCTTGTTGGTAATTGTTTGTTACTGCAATCGAATAAAATTCTCCAACAGAGTTATCGCCTTTTAAAATACAAGACGGGTACTTCCAAGTAACGGCACTACCTGTTTCAACTTGAGTCCATGAAATTTTTGCGTTTTTCTCACAGAGTCCACGCTTTGTCACAAAATTATAAACTCCACCTTTTCCTTCAGCGTTACCAGGATACCAGTTTTGAACGGTTGAATATTTGATTTCGGCATCCTCTAATGCAATGAGCTCTACAACTGCTGCATGTAATTGATTTTCATCTCTGCTGGGCGCTGTGCAACCTTCTAGATAACTTACATAGCTGTCTTCGTCAGCAATAACCAATGTCCTTTCAAATTGCCCTGTACCGGCCTGATTGATTCTGAAATAAGTAGACAATTCCATAGGACAGCGAACTCCCTTTGGAATGTAGCAGAAACTACCGTCACTGAAAACTGCGCTGTTGAGTGCCGCGTAATAATTGTCTGTTTTAGGAATCACAGTACCAATGTATTTTTTTACTAGTTCTGGGTGTTCTTTAATGGCCTCAGAAATACTCATAAAAATGATGCCTTTTTCTAAGAGGGTCTCTCTAAATGTTGTCGCAACAGAAACCGAATCGACCACCACATCCATGGCGACTCCTGCTAATTTTTTTTGTTCGTCAAGAGATATTCCAAGTTTTTCAAATGTTGCGAGAAGCTCTGGGTCTACTTCATCCAAAGAATCGTATTTAGGCTTTCCACTGGGTGCGGAGTAGTAGGAGATGGCTTGAAAATCGGGTTTTTCGTAGTTAACATTGGCCCAATCGGGCTCTTCCATTTTTTGCCATATTTTAAAAGCGTCTAAACGCCATTCCGTCATCCATTCTGGTTCGTTTTTCTTTTTAGAAATGGCGCGAACAATAGAAGCGTCAAGGCCAACAGGAAACGTATCAGAATCGATATCGGTATAAAAACCATATTCGTATTCTTTAGTTTTGAGTTCTTCTCGTAAATCGTCTTCAGTATATTTACTCATAACAGTTTTTATTCAATTAAAGGGAGAATGATTCTCCACAACCACAGGTGCGATTGGCGTTGGGATTTTTAAACACAAAACCAGTTCCGTTCAAGCCTCCGGAGTACTCCAGGGTCGTTCCTATCAGGTACAAAAAGCTTTTGGTGTCTACAATGATTTTGACACCATTGCTTTCAAATACTTTATCGGTTTCTTTTTGAGTTTTATCAAATTTAAGATCATATGACAATCCAGAACAGCCCCCACTTTTCACCCCCACACGAACAAAATCTGTATTTGGGTTGAAACCATCTTCCTCCATGAGGTTTTGGACTTTATCCTTTGCCGTATCGCTTACGTTAATCATTTTGTCTTAAAATAAAAATAAATTGTCTACAAATATACAACATAAGCTTAAATCACACCATATCCTTACATTATATTAGTATATACAGCGATTGGTTTTTACTATGGTTGTGAATATTTAGGGTTGTTTGTGAATTCAACATCAGAAAGGGACAATAAAAATGCTTTGAGGTTTGCTTTTTCATTTGGGGTCAGTTGCACACCACCATCAGCTACTTTTTTCATTAATGGATCTATAGTAGGAGAGTTATTTAGGCCTTCGCTGTAATGATTTATAACTGCTTCAAGGGTTTCAAACCTTCCGTCATGCATATAAGGGGCTGTAAATGCTAAATTTCGGAGAGAAGGCGATCTAAATTTACCATTATCATTCGGGTCACCAGTAAATAGACCTAAACCTAGGTCTGGGGGATTGGTGTCCAAACCGTTATTGTGGAACATATTATCTGTCCACAATGGATTGTTTTGACTGCCATGACAATGAAAACAGTCTCCGCGTTCCTCGTCCATAAAGATATTAAATCCTTCAAGTTCTTCGTTTGTTAATGGGCTTTCACCCAAGAGGTATTGATCAAATTTTGAATTGGCTGAAATTAGCGTGCGTTCAAATTGTGCAATGGCTTTACCAATTTGTAGTGAATCAATGGGTGTTGTCCTAAAGGCTTGCTCAAAAAGCAATTGATATTCTGCATCTTCTTGCAGGACTTGAACTACATTTTGAAGTGTGTTATGCATTTCAATAGGGCTTGTGATGGGATCAAATGTTTGTCTCTCTAAACTCAACCCTCGCCCGTCCCAAAAAAACCGATCGTCGTAATTCCAAGCCAAATTAAAAAGGGGCATGGCATTTCGAACCCCTTCAATATCATCTATGCCCAAGCTATATTGCCGCCCATCGGTAAACGCCAATGTAGGATTGTGACAATCGGCACAGGCTTGCGTATTGTTAGCGGATAGTCTTTTGTCAAAAAATAATTTCTTACCCAAAGCAATGCCCTCTTCTGTTAGCGGATTGTTTGTTGGAATGACTGGAGGCAGAATACGGTCTTCAAAAACCGCTGGTATTTCCAAAGTTACCGGTGTGGGTACATAGCCATTGAAATCGCTTTTACCATCTTGAGAACAAGAAAAGTATAAAACAAAAATCAAGAGTTTATATTTTAGATATTTATTCAACAGAATTTAGGTGAAATACATTTTGACCATTTTCATACATCAAAATTTGAGCTGTGCTGTTTGGCATCAGCATTTGATTGTAAAGATTTAAATCCCATAAATAAGGTTCCTTAAACCACTGTGCTATATCCATTGAAATTATAATTTCATTGTTTTCAGAAACAGTTAAGGGGCCTAAATTGACTTCAAAAAAAGTGTCTTGCGGAAAGCTTGGGTTGGTACCAGGGTTGTCTGCAGCGCGAATGGCATGAAAGTTATAACCAACTTCATTCCCAATGTTATTTATGAATTTCCCGTCCAATTGCATATAATGGTAACCACCGCCTAGCATGGGCGGCACATTCCATGAAGCGGAATTTAAATCCGGGTAGGCTCCATCTGTGTTTGCGTTGTTTGTAAATCCAAAAATAAATGAAACATTAGCATATGTTCCAGTCTCAACAGATTGGTTGGAAGAAAGATTTAATGTGTTTTCACTTTCTAAATCTATTAAGTGGTAATTGTTTAAAGGTATGATTTCACCAGAATTTTTTGTGAGTGTAAGGTCCGAAATAAGGTATCTCAATCGCTCAATACTCAATTCATTTCCAAAGGCATTTACATATTGAATAGTACCAAAGTCGTCCGCTGTTACAACTGCATTGTTCCATTCATGTGTGAATCTTAAATTAACAACCGTATCGCTGTCAGTTTCAGAACTACAGCTGCTGCACATAAAGGCAACAGCTAAAATCATATATTTTATTTTCATGGTATTGTTTCAATTATTAAAAGGTCTGTAAAGCCTTTATTTTCTGGAATATTAAAATCGGCGCTTCCGGAGTTTCCAACAACAACAATCCTGCCATTCTCCAGCGCAACAACGTCCATTAACAAGTCTATATTGCTTCCGCCAACAGAGGCTTGGGATTGTAAAGCCCCCTCACTGTCGATTTTAAAAAACCAAGCGTCATTTTGGCCTTTATTTTCGATGAGGTCAATGTCAGAGCTTCTAGAGTTCCCGGCAATAATATAGTCATTATCTTGTGCTTTATGGATAGCCTGAGCGCTATCAAAACTGCTGCCTCCAAACGTTTTTTCCCAAAGCAATTCTCCATCGGAATTTATCTTGACAACCCAAACATCTGCGGCACCATTATTTAAGCTGACATCTGTGTCATGACTTCGGGTATTTCCAACAATCAAAAAATTTCCATCGCTGGTCATTGTAATGTCTTTGGCTTCATCAATTTCACTGCCTCCAAATGATTTTTCCCAAAGAAGAGTTCCATCATTAGAGAGCTTTAAAACCCAAAAATCATAACTGCCTTTGTTGTTATTGATGTCTACATCATTGCTGTCTGAAGACCCTACAATTATAAAATTTCCTGCTTGAGTTTCTGCTGCCGCATAGGCCGTATCTGTGAAATTACCACCATAGTAGCGCCGCCATTGTAGTTCCCCCATTTGATCAAGCTTGATAACCCAATAATCTCCACCAGCATGACGGTCTGCATTGAGCCGATTTGTGTTCCCTTCACCTTCGGAAGCAGTCACATCCAGAACTCCAGTGAGTAAAAACCCTTGATCTTGCGTTTGTATGATTGAAAAACCGTTATCTGATCCAAAATACCCAAATGATTTTTCCCATTCGATAATTCCCGAATAATTTAATTTTAACATCCAAAAGTCGTTTGAACCGGCATTTTCAGATACTTCGCCGTCTTCGCTTTTACTACTGCCTAAAATGGCGTAGCCTCCACCGATAGTATTGATAATCTCCTGTCCACGATCATCATCATTTCCACCGTAAACGCGTTGCCACTGTTGTTGTCCTTCAGCGTCAAACTTTAAGAGCCAATAATCATAGGAGGTATTAGATTTATTGGTAACATCTGCATCCATACTTTGGGTGTAGCCTAGAACGGCATAGCCCCCATCTGCAGTACTGACGATAGATTGACCACTTTCATTAAGAGCCCCACCCAAGGTGAGGGTCTTTCGAATTTCTATAGTTTGATTGCTGCTGTTCTCAATGTTACTGTCACCTGAATCACAAGCCAAACTCAAAACAGTGAAAACAAAACAAGCTTTTTTTATGTTTTGTTTTAAATCCATAAACTGAAGTATCAATTATTTTTTTTCACAACAAAAAGCCCTTTTTGAATGTCACTAATTATAATGTGTCCACTGCTAAAGAAAGGATATACATTCCAAACGCCGTCAAAAGCAGCATTATCATTTTCTGGGTAAGTATCAAAATAGCCTATTTCAGCTATAGTTTGATTTTCAATATTGCTTATGTTTATTTCTCGAATTCCTGCCCTGTAGCTCGCCAAATAATAGCTGTCTCCAACAATATATCCGTTGTGGTCTATAGATGTGTTGGTTCCAATGTATTCAAAACTCAGGCTGGGGCTGTCTAAATCACTCAAATCAAAAACAAGGGTACGGGTGTTGGTCCCTATATTGCGTTCATCCAGTTCATCACCAACAATAAAATATCGCAAATCGTCTGTAAACCAACCTTGGTGTGTATAGCCAATATTACTGTACTCAACTGTGGAAATGGTCACTGGGTTTGATTTGTCAGTCACATCAGCAATCACCACTTGATTTTCATTACTCCCAATGAGAATCTCATTTCCAATATAGTCTGAGTCAGGACCATCATAGCTTAAGACTTGAGCATCGTGAGAATAGCCGCCTTCACCATAGCCACCTTCAAAAATGGGATTTGTTGGATTTTCAATATTAATAAACAAAGGCCCACCATTGTACTGGTTTGCTCGAGTCCCCACGACATAGGCATAACCAGAGTCTTCATCAATTACAATGTTGTGTGCGCTGCCAAATTCCGTAAAATGGACATCTGCTTCAAATTCAATTGGGGTAATTTCAACATTTCTAAGACGTGTTAAATCAAAAACTTGCATACCATGATTATTAGCTTCAGATACAATAAAAGCATGGTTTTGATACACTTTTATGTCTCGCCAAGAACTGTTAACGGTAGCCGTGGGTAGTACGCCAACAAGTATTAAGTTATCGGGATCACTCATGTCCACAAAGGCCGTGTGAGAAGAAACACCTACCAAGGCATATTCTTTGCCATTTTCAGGGTCTGTCCATCCCCATGAATCGTTTCCAGAAAGACTACCGGTGGCAGTTCCGATGCTCAGTGCTTCTAAAGATAAATAGCCTATGAGGTCAAATCCATCACATGGATATACTCCAGCATAGCCATTTTCACAGGGCAATGAGGTGAAATTTACAGTATCACAAAGGTCCCCAATGCCATCGTTGTCGCTGTCTTCTTGATTAGGATTGGCCAATTGTGGACAATTATCATCTAAATCGAAAACACCATCTAAATCGGCATCTACAGCGCCAACTTGTATGAACTCAGAGTCACAACTCAGTAAGAAATTAGTGCTTGAAAATAAGATAACAAGAAGTAAAGTTTTTTTAGGCCAGGTCATATGAATCAAAATAAGAAAATTCAATTTACATTAAATTCTATAATTAAATCTTAAAAATTCTATAATTGCTGTATTTTTACAGCATGTTAGAAGAAAAAAATCAAAAAAGAACCGCACTTTCAAATCTTGGCGAATTTGGACTAATTGATCATTTGACTTCAAATTTTAAAGTTAAAAATTCAACCACCACCATAGGGATTGGAGATGATGCAGCCGTTTTAAATTTTAAAGATAAATCGATTGTTGTCACCACTGACTTTTTAGTTGAAGGGGTGCATTTTGATTTGAGTTATATGCCCCTTAAACATTTGGGATACAAAGCCGTTGTGGTTAACTTGTCTGATGTTTACGCCATGAATGCAATGGCTTCTCAAGTTACAGTTTCAATTGCCGTTTCAAACAGATTTACTCTTGAGGCGATGGAGGCTCTATATGATGGCATAAACAAAGCCGCTAATTTTTATGGAGTGGACGTTGTTGGAGGCGATACCACTTCATCGGTAAGTGGTTTAACCATTTCAGTGACAGCTATTGGTCATGTCATTGCTTCTGAGGTTGTAAAACGCAATGGCGCTAAACCCAACGATTTACTGGTACTTACTGGCGACATTGGAGCTGCTTATTTAGGCCTTCGGGTTTTGGAACGTGAAAAAGAAGTTTTCAAGGTTGATTCTAACAACCAGCCCGATTTAGAGCACTATTCTTATATCATTGAGCGTCAGCTAAAACCGGAAGCGCGAAAAGACATTGTTAAGCTGCTCAAAGATTTAGAGGTCAAGCCTACAGCTATGATTGATATAAGCGACGGCTTGTCATCCGAAGTTATTCATCTTTGCAAGCAAAGTGGGGTTGGTTGTGATTTGTATGAAGACAAAATACCTTTAGACCCTCAAGTTATTTCAACTTGTGAGGAATTTAATTTAGACAGTACTACCATTGCCTTGAGTGGCGGCGAGGATTATGAATTACTCATGACCATTTCTCAAGAGGACTACCCAAAAATAAAAGGCAATCCTAGTCTAACGGTTATTGGATTCATGACAGAAGAAGCCTCAGGAATGCACCTTGTGACTCGTAGCCAGGAGAAAATTCCAATCACAGCACA
>ERZ1047472.970-NODE-970-length-23365-cov-6.885199_pt1 | contig 23365 bp, 21 predicted proteins | sample MGYA00383095_ERZ1047472 | MGnify/ENA primary metagenome ERZ1047472 (study PRJEB29581, sample SAMEA5548365) | metagenome | biome: marine; feature: coastal; material: water | depth 1 m | study: Short-term variability in the microbial, nano- and picoplankton dynamics... | reverse complement strand
CGCTAGACTTAGGATCTAGTGCCGCAAGGTGTGAGAGTTCGAGTCTCTCCGCCCGCACAAAAAAAGCTTCTCAAAATCGAGTGGCTTTTTTTATTTTTGAAAGATGGAAGCATACGATGTGTTAATAGTTGGTGGGGGTGCCGCAGGTTTTTTTGCAGCGGTTAATGCTGCAAAACAAAATCCAAAGCTAAATATTGGCATTCTTGAACGTGGGAATTCTGTACTTTCGAAGGTTAAGATTTCCGGTGGTGGACGCTGTAATGTCACCCATGCTGAATTTATTCCCAATGTACTAGCAACGCATTATCCAAGAGGTGAGAAGGAACTAAAAGGCCCTTTTCATGCTTTTATGACAGGCGACACCGTGGCATGGTTCGAGTCTCGTGGGATCCCTTTGAAAATTGAAGATGACGGTCGAATTTTCCCAGTGTCCAATAGCGCTCAAACCATCATCGATTGCTTTTTAGATGAAATTCAAAAGTATGGGGTGACACTTATGAAAAATCATTCGGTACAATCCATAGCTCCACTTGAAAATGGCTGGCAATTAGAGACTTCAAAAGGGCTTTTTAGCTGTCAAAAACTTTTAATTGCCACGGGGAGTAATCCCAAAATATGGAAGCTGTTAGCAGCTTTGGGGCTGCACATCATTTCGGCTGTTCCTTCTCTTTTTACCTTTGATATCGACGACGAACGGATCAAAGATATTCCAGGGGTGGTAGCCAAAAATGTTTATGTTGAAGTGCTTGGAACGAATTTAGCGTCAGACGGCCCCCTGTTAATCACCCATTCTGGGTTGAGTGCTCCATCGATTTTAAAACTCTCGGCATTTGGTGCCATTGAATTGGCAGCGCTAAACTACTGCTTTGATGTAAAAATCAATTTTATCCAACAAAGTCAAGCATCTTGCATGCAAGCGTTGTTAAATTCTAAATCGGAATTGTCTAAAAAGCAAGTGCGTAACAGCACAATTTTCAACCTTCCCAAAAGACTTTGGTACAAATTGGTGGAAGCCTCGGGCATATGTGAAACCTTGCGTTGGGCCGAGGTCAATAAATCACAACTTCAAGCGCTTTCAAATCAACTCACGGCTGCGGTATTTAAAGTCCATGGAAAAAGTACATTTAAAGAGGAATTTGTGACCGCAGGCGGTATTGATTTAAAGGAAATTGACTTTAAGACCTTTGAAAGCAAACGCTTTAAAAATCTCTTTTTTGCTGGAGAAATTTTAAATATTGATGGGGTGACCGGAGGCTTTAATTTTCAGAATGCTTGGACCGGTGCTTATTTAGCCGCACAAGAATTAAGCAAATGACAGAAAAAAACAAATACAAGTTAGTATCTTTGTTTGAGAAGTAAACGGTTTATGCGCGTAGAAGAATTTATTCCAACCCAACAATTCAAAGCCATTGAAAATGGCACTGTATGTTGTACAGCGCCAAGTAATATTGCTCTTGTAAAATATTGGGGTAAAAAAACCCATCAAATTCCAGCCAATCCTTCTATCAGTTTTACGCTGAACAATTGCAAAACCACGACCATTTTAAAATATAAAGTAAAACCTTCCAAAGGACTGTCTTTTGAGGTGTTTTTAGAAGGCAAACCCAAAGAAGATTTTAAGCCCAAAATCCAACAATTTTTTGAACGAATTTTAATCTATGCGCCTTATTTGGAAACACATCATTTTCAAATTGAAACCAGCAACACTTTTCCTCACAGCTCTGGAATTGCTTCCTCAGCTTCTGGTATGAGTGCTTTGGCCATGTGCCTTGTGCAATTGGAACGCTTGCTGTACCCAGATTCAGAGGCTGCTTTTTTAAAACGCAAAGCGTCTTTTCTAGCGCGCTTAGGCTCGGGAAGTGCTTGCCGAAGCATTGAAGGTGGTTTGGTAGTTTGGGGGAAACACAAAGGGATTTCAGGGAGTTCCGATTTGCAAGGCCTTAAGTTTCCGTCAGAAGTGCATGCTGTTTTTCAGGACTACCAAGACGCTATTTTATTGGTGGATAAGGGCGAGAAACAAGTCAGTAGCTCCGTGGGTCATAATTTGATGCATCAGCATCCCTTCGCTACACAACGTTTTGAGCAAGCCCATGCACATTTAGACCAGCTAATTCCCATTTTAAAAAATGGAGATTTACCAAGTTTTATTAAAATTATTGAACTCGAGGCCCTAACATTACATGCCATGATGATGTGCAGTGATCCCTATTTCATTTTAATGAAACCAAATACATTAGAAATAATTAATGCGCTTTGGGCGTTTAGAAAGGCCAGCAAAATTCCAGTCTGTTTTACTTTGGATGCCGGTGCTAATGTCCATGTTTTGTACCCCAAAAAATACGCCTCAAAGGTCAATGAATTTATCAGCATTAAATTGGCCAATTATTGTCAAAACAAACATTATATCTTGGACAGCGTCGGTAAGGGTGCAGAAAGCATTGAATTTTAATGTATATTTGTAAGTCTAAGTATCACATCTTAAAATGAAAGGACCACTTTTTTATTCTAAAATTTTATTGTTTGGTGAATATGGCATCATAAAAGATTCCAAGGGCCTTTCCATTCCTTATAATTTTTACAAAGGGGCTCTGAAACACAGCCAAAATCATTCAGCTCTTTCAAAAGAGTCCAATACCGTATTACAAGATTATCTCCAGTATTTAAAAACCATTGACACAAACTTGGTGCGTTTTAAGCTCGATCAAATGGCTTTGGATATTTCTGAAGGTATGTATTTTGATTCATCCATTCCCCGAGGCTATGGAGTAGGTAGCAGTGGCGCCTTGGTCGCCGCAATTTACGATCGCTATGCGCTAGATAAAGTGACCGTTTTAGAAAATTTAACTAGAGATAAACTTTTAAAACTGAAAGTTATTTTTGCTGAAATGGAGTCCTTTTTCCATGGAAAGTCTTCTGGGCTGGATCCCCTTAATAGTTATTTGAGTTTACCCATATTGATTTCTTCACAAAATGATATCGAAGCCACAGGTATCCCTTCCCAAAACACCTCAGGTCAAGGGGCAGTCTTTTTATTGGACAGCGGAATGGTTGGTGAAACAGCTCCCATGGTTCAGCTTTTTATGCAGAAAATGAAAGAAGAGGGCTTCAGAGCCATGCTTAAAAATCAATTCATCAAACATACGGACGCTTGCGTTGAAGATTTTTTAAAAGGAGACATCAAATCGCTGTTTCGAAATACAAAGCAACTATCTAAAGTGGTTTTAAACCACTTCAAACCCATGATTCCAAAAAAGTTCCACCATATCTGGGCTTCTGGAATTGAATCCAATGCGTATTACCTAAAACTCTGTGGTTCTGGCGGAGGGGGGTACATCCTCGGCTTTACCGAAAATATAGCCAAGGCTCAAAAAGCACTTTCAGGACATAAGCTCGAGGTTGTCTACACCTTTTAAATCCGATTTTAATGGCCGGAGGTTTCAAATATATGTTGCTGAAAATTATTAGCATCTTCTCTGTTGTGCGCGGTTATAATATTGGATTGGTTGTCTTGGCACAATACCTAACCTCTATTTTCATTTTGGCTTACGATACCCCCATGATAGAGGTGCTTTTGGACCCTTCATTGTTTGTGCTTGTTCTTGCAACTGTTGGCGCCATAGCCTCAGGGTATATCATCAATAACTTTTACGATCAAGAAAAAGACTTAATCAATCGGCCTCAAAAATCTATTTTGGACCATATGGTCAGTCAAAAGACCAAATTGTCGCTTTATTTTGTAATTAATATTCTAGCCTTGTTATTTTCAAGTCTTATTTCTTTGCGTGCAGGCCTGTTTTTTGCAGGCTATATGTTTTTCATTTGGTTCTATTCCCACAAGATTAAAAAACAACCAGTTCTTGGTAATTTAACGTCTGCATTGCTGTCAATTACTCCCTTTTTCGCCATTTTATTGTACTTTAAAAATTACAATCTTTTGATTTTTGTTTTTGGATTTTATTTGTTTTTAATTTTAGCCATACGCGAGTTGGTTAAAGATCTCGAGAATATTAAAGGCGATTTGACTTTAAATTACAAGACTGTACCGGTTGTTTATGGGGAGAAGGCCACCAAATTAATGATGAGTATTTTAATTGCCCTCAATTGTTTGGTTTCCGTTCTGTTGGTTTTTTATTTTGAATTGCGATTGATGCATTCCTTTTTCATTGGTGCAACTGTTTATCTAATCTTCCTTAATTTTATGATATGGAATGCCCAAAGACAGCAAGATTACAACCGCATTCACAATTTTTTAAAACTTTTGATTCTTGCTGGGGTTTTTAGCATCCTATTGCTAGATCCCGCCTTGATTTTAAACAAGATTTTTTAGCAACTATTCAACGGATTGTATTTTATTGCAGTACCTTTGGACAAAAATAGACCATGTCTCAAAAAGCTTCGAAATCCGCTTCTAAAAAAGTGGTATCTCTCATCCGATTGAATAAATATATTTCCAATTCAGGAATTTGTTCAAGACGGGAAGCGGATTTGTATATCAGTATAGGTAATGTAACGGTCAATGGTAAGGTTGTGACGGAAATGGGTTACAAAGTTAAAATTGAGGATGAGGTTCGTTTTGATGGCGCACGTATCAATCCTGAAAAAAAAGCCTATGTTTTGCTCAATAAACCCAAAGGGTTTGCAACGACTACCAGCGAAGGAAAAGGAAGAACTGTCATGGATTTGGTGTCCAAAGCGACTGCTTCAAAAATACGCCCTATTGGAAGATTGGGTAGAAATTCTTTAGGCCTACTTTTGTTTACCAATGATGAAAAAATTCATGGAAAATTTACCAACTCAAAGCATGGTGTCACTCGACTATTTCACATAAAACTTGTGACGCCCTTAAAATTGGAGCACTTGAAAACCATTGAAAAAGGCTTTAAACACCAAGGCAAATTAATTGCAGTAGAAGCCATTAGTTATGTTGAAGGTGCTAAAAAAAATGAAATTGGACTGCAAATAAAAAATACCGGCAACACGATTATTCGTACTATTTTTTCACACTTTAAATACGAGATGGAAACCTTAGACTGTGTTGGCATTGGGCCCTTGACTAAGAAAGACCTTCCTAGGGGCCATTGGAAACATTTGTCTGAAACGGAAATAAGTCAATTAATGATGCTTTAATTTCCCCGAGCTATTTTTAAATGACTCGTATACTAAAATGCTCAAAACAACGCCATATTCAATTGTAAGTAAGTAAGGTTTTTCTAGCACCGCTGTTTGAGAATAGGCGCCATAGCTTAAAAATACAGTCAAACTCCACCATGTAGGGTAGCGGTAATTGGAATAGCAACTAAAAAAAACTAAAGGGATTATATACCAGGGATGGACTGTCGTTGCCATAAGAAAATAAGCCGTAAGTAGCCACAAGCATTGCTTCATTATGGTTTTGGTCTTGATTTCTTTCTTCAAATATAAATACAGCACAGTGCTTCCCATTAAAACGGGTATTATAAAACGCATATACGCAATCAAATTTGCCTCCAAATAGTACTGTGTAAGGGCTTTTAGCATATAATAAAAGCTGGCATTGAATTCAAAATTTGAAAACCAAAGACCAACGGACTCGCTATAGTTCGTCAAAAATCCCATATTTATAAAGGGGAAAAACCCCAGAATTACAACCCCGATAGTCATCCCAACAAACTCTACACTTTTCTTTAAACCAAGTCTATAAATGAATAAAGGTAAAACCAATACTGGAATTAGCTTGGTAAGAATGGAAATTCCCATAAAAAGTGCAGCATACATATTTTTATTTTGTTTTAAGTGATAGAATGTGAGGAGCATAAAAAAGACCATCAGCCCTTCAAAATGAAGATTTCCAGTGAGTTCAATAACCACCAAAGGATTTAAAAAATAAATAAAAATGGCATTTTTTGGCATTTGAAATAATCCCAATAATTTTCTGCCATAATACACTATTCCCAAATCGGCCAAAATTAAAATAAGTCTCAGTATCAAGATGGTGCCAAAAATAGATCTGCCGCTAAGCATGGCGGCTAAAAATCCAGGCATTTGGTGTATGGGCGGATAATTTGAAAAATTTCTTTGGCTAAGTGGTCCCATGCCGTCGTAAAGGGTCTGCATTTCTGCCAGGATAGCAACTTGTGAATTCATGATCTCATTTGGAGTGAATAAATAGGGGTTGATCCCTTTAAACAACAGGCGACCGTCCCAGATAAATCGAAAAAAATCTTGAGATAAAGCCGGGTAATGCCCTAAAAACACGGTTCTAAAAAGAAGCCCTGCTACAACCATTAAAACCCATGAAATTTTTAGTTTTAGCATGCCATAGTAAGCCATAAACAGGCCCAATACACAAAGGCCTAGCATCACATGTTCATAGCGTTCTATATTGTAGCCAAGATGAAAATATAGAGCAATTGAAAAGGTAATCGTAAAAAAAGTGGCGAAACGCTTGAAATGTAATGATTTCAAAAGCATGGGGGAAAGGGTTAGACTCTTGGTTTTAGGGAATTAAAAAACACAAAGCCGAAACCTAAGAACAACATCAAGTGGAAAGGAAATAGACCAAAATCACCACCTTGATCTCCAACGACAAAAGCACTGTACATACCAAAGCCAAAGTAGAGCATCAAAAGCCCTTCTAACACCACATTTAAGCAGGGTTTTTTTCGCAGGTATTTGTTGTTTTTCCAGCTGTCTGTAAGCGAATTCATATTAAATTTAGGTGTTCTTACAAACTCACTTCTTTTCCCAATATGCCCCTCAATAACAGCGATTGAATTGTGAAGTGAAAACCCCATAGCAATGGAAAAGAAGGTAAAGAACATCACAACATATTGTACAAAATCCTTGAACGTTGATCCATGTGTTTTTTTGTACATATACCAATAGCATATAAAAAAGATCAAAGTACTGATCACAAAAAAGCTCATCACATAAAAGTAGGCTTTCAAATGGGCGTATTCATTTTTAATGTACAACATTGGTATGCTTAGTATTCCCACAATCAAAACATTTAAAAACATGGTGCTATTTAAAAGGTGCAGCATTCCATGTATTTTAGTTTTAAATGGAAGGGTGTTATTAGCGAAAACCCTCGAAATTATCTTTCTAAAATTCTCAGCACCTCCTTTGTTCCATCTAAATTGTTGAGAACGGGCTGCACTAATGACTACTGGAAGTTCGGCAGGGGTTTCTACATCTTCCAAATATTTAAATTTCCAATTTCTGAGCTGAGCTCGGTAGCTCAAATCCAAATCTTCTGTTAGTGTGTCTCCTTCCCAATTGCCAGCATCCAAGATGCAGTCTTTTCGCCAGACACCTGCAGTACCATTAAAATTGATAAAGTGGCCTTTAGAACTGCGACCAACCTGTTCTAATGTGAAATGGGCATCCAGTGCAAAAGCTTGTACTTTAGTGAGGACCGAATAATCTCTATTGATGTGACCCCAGCGGGTTTGAACAACCCCAATTTCACCGTCTTTAAAAAATGGAATGGTTCGTTTTAACCAGTCCGGTTTTGGTAGAAAATCGGCATCAAAAATGGCGATAAATTCTCCTTTGGCAATTTTTAAACCTTCTTTTAGCGCACCCGCTTTAAATCCTTCTCTGTCCGTTCTGCAAATGTGTTGAATGTCGAAACCTTTTTTTTGTAATGATTTAATTTGCTTGGCAGTTGATTCCAAAGATTCGTCCGTGGAGTCGTCCAGGACCTGAATTTCTAGTTTATGGTTTGGATAATCAAGCTTGACAATGTTATCCAACAAGCGCTCCATTACATACAATTCATTGTAAACGGGCAGTTGTATGGTGACCTGTGGAATTTCATCTTGATTTGTGAAGTCAAATTTTGGACTTTCTATAGATATTTTATCGGCCTTTAAATAATTTAATAACAGGTTCAATTGTGCCAGAGCGTACATAAAAATAAGAATGAGCGCGGTGGAATATATGACTATTATAATCGACTCTAGAATCATTTTTTAAAACTGTATTTGAAAATCCAAGTAAGAATTTTCATCCCTGCAAAGATAGTACCTTTTAAAGTACCAGACACTTTTGAAACTCCAATTCTGTTGCGGTATTTAACAGGAACTTCTGAATAACTAAAATTTTGCTTTAAAATTTTGAGTTGCATTTCGACGGTCCAGCCATAAGTTTTATCCTTCATGCCAAGTTTTTGAAGCACTTCATACTTAATGGCCCTAAAGGGCCCTAAATCTGTAAATTTAGAATTGAAAAATAATCGCATTAAGTTCGTTGCAAGCCAATTTCCAAAGCGCTGTTGCGGCTGCATGGCTCCTTTTTCGCTCAAATGTCTTTTTCGACTGCCTAGTACAAAATCTATATTTTGATTCAAAATTGGCGCTATGATTTCAGACATTTGTTCTGGATAATCACTGTAATCTCCATCTAAAAAGACAACAATGTCTGTTTTTTGATCTGAATTTTGAATGTATTCGATGCCTTTTAAACATGCAGAACCGTAGCCTTTGTTGGGCGCCACTAAAACCGTAGCTCCTGCGCATTTTGCCACTTCTGAGGTAAGATCTGTAGAACCATTGTCCACTACGATTGTTTCTTGAACAAAGTTTGGAATATCTCCAATCACTTTCGATATTGCTGCGGCCTCGTTGTAGGCAGGAATAATGACTTTAACAGTATATTCCACAACTTATATCAAATGATTTTTAACTCTTTTTGTTGCGCAGGAACAATGTGTGCATCAAAATACCAAGCGGACCATTTTTCCAAGCCTAAATACAATCCTATACCAAGAATGGCAATGGTGAGGGTCAATAATATTAAGTTTTTCTGTTTTCGTTTAGGATCAATACTACACTGATTTTGCTTTTTTCGAAAGCTGTAAATTCCATAAATTCCAATACAAAGTGCCAGAAATCTTAAAATCCAAGCGCCCGTTCCAGTGCTTCCATTTTTTTGATAAAAAAAATCTGCAAAAGAGATGGCGTACACCCCACTCATGAGTCCAAATATAAACAATACAGCAGGGGCGACACAACATAAAATACCTGCCATAGCTGCACTAAAAGCGTATCTTAAGCCCCATTTGACTAGGTTAGGTTTTTCATTTTGGGTCATTATACATAGATTTTATTCTTTAAATATACTTAATTAGTATGACATAAAGCATTACAATACCTTGATCAGTTCTTTAAATAAAATAATGAGATTGGGTTCTGCAATTTCAGCCATTTTCATAATGTCTGAAACCTCCACTGCTTTTAGATTATCTGGGTTACATTCATCTGTTAGGACCGATACCGCCGCGACCCGCACGCCCAAATGATTGGCAACAATCACCTCAGGTACGGTGCTCATTCCTACTGCATCCGCTCCAATGAGTTTGAGCATTCTATATTCTGCACGCGTTTCGAGTTGGGGCCCGTAAACACTAGCGTAAACCCCATGATGTAATGCGATACCTTTAGCTTTTGCAATGGCCTTTAAACTAGTATTCATCTCGGCATCGTAGGGTGCACTCATGTCCACAAAACGTGTGCCTAAGCGTTCCACACCTCTTAAGGCCAAAGGGGAGCCTCCCTGCAGGTTGATGTGGTCTTCAATGAGCATCAATTCACTTTTTTTGAAGTTGAGATTAATAGCTCCAGAAGCATTGGACACCAATAGGCTGTGGATCCCAAAGGCTTTCATGATGCGCACTGGATAGCTCACATCTTGAAGCGAATAACCCTCATACAAATGAAAGCGGCCTTGCATGACGATGGTCTTTTTGCCCTCAATGAGGCCATAAATAAGTTTCCCTTTATGAAATTCTACAGTAGCTGTTGGGAAATTAGGAATTTGGTTGTAGCTCACCTCATGAATTATTTCAATTTCATTTATGAGTTGTCCTAAACCAGTGCCTAAAATGATTCCAATTTCAGCATTTTCAAATCCTTTTTGTTTTAAAAAGTCAACGGTTTCATTGATAAGTTTTAACATCAATATTTAGTTTTTTAAGCAGTTTAATTTCTTTTTTTAAGTCTTCAAAATCATCAATATCATTCAAGGGCTCCATAAGCGCAATAGATTTTGTCTTTAAATCCTTTAACGTCTCTTTTAAAACAGTAGAGGTTCCCCAGTTTTTGTTACAAAAAAGTGCGGGTAAATTTCTTTTTAACCCCAACAAATAATAACCGCCATCTTGAGCGGGGCCAATAACAACCTCTTTTTTATTCAACTGTTGCAGGGCTTTTTCAATATGTGATGCTTTTAGACTGTACAAATCGCTGCCCACGATCAAGACTTTTTTGTAGCCTTGTTCAAAGGCTGTTCTAAAAGCATTTTCCATGCGTTGGCCCAAATTACCTTTAGTTTGCAGCGCTTTTGAAAAATTCATTTCAGTCCAAATGTCATGTTGTTCAATTTTTTCAGAGTAAAACACCTTTTTATCGGCCGATACTTTCTGAGTCATTTCCGCGGTATGGCGCATCAATTCCATATAAATTTCCAGCGCCATTTTATCTCCAACTGTTACAGCTAGACGTGTTTTAACAGTCCCTAATTGTGGGTTTCTTACAAAGACCATAAGCAATGAAGTTTGCATAGTTTTATACAACGGTTCCTTGGCAACTGCTGCCAGCACCTGCCGTACAGCCATAGCAATGTTGCGAAATTTGAATGTTTCTTTCTCGCAATTTATGGGCATTAAAATCACGGATGTGGGTAATACGGTTTTTAACTTTTAAACCCAACATTTGATTGAAATCACAATCGTATAAGTAGCCATCCCAGCCTATAGAGAGGGTGTTTTTGCACATGACATTTTCTACTGCTTTTGGATTGTAAGCCTCGACCAAACTGTACATATAATCTTCATAGTTTTCAGAAGCGATGAGGTAGTCTAAAAAGCGGCTTATGGGGAGGTTTGTAATGGCGAATAAGTGATTAAACTGTATCCCAAAATCTTCATACAATGCCTTTTTAAAATCCAATTCCATGCTTTTTTGGTCTCCGGGTAAAAAGGCTCCCGAGGGGTTATAAACCAGGTCCAATTTCAATTTTGAATGTGGCAAACCATATCCAACGCGATTCAATTTTTTTAATGCTTCAATAGAACGGTTAAAAACCCCTTTTCCGCGCTGTTGATCTGTTTTTCCTTGCGTCCAGTGGGGCATGGAAGACACAACGTGTATGTTGTACTTTTTGAAAAATGATGGTAGGTCATCGTATTTTTTATGAGCCATTAATATGGTTAAATTAGAACGAACGATAAAGTCTTGTACGCCAATTTTAGAGGCTTCTTCCACAAACCACTTGAAGTGGGGGTTCATTTCTGGAGCACCTCCTGTCAAATCTAGCGTATGTGCACCCGAAGATTTTAGGACTTCCAAACATTGCTGCAGGGTATCTTTGGTCATGATTTCTTTGCGATCAGGGCCCGCATCAACGTGGCAATGGGCACAGACTTGATTGCACATATAGCCGACATTGATTTGTAAAATTTCAAGTGCAGAGGGCTTAAGTGGGAATTGATTTGTAGCTTCCAGTTTGGATTTAAAAGTGGATAAGGCTCCATTTTTAAAAATACCATTGGCAAGTACTTCCAACTGCTTTTTAGGCTTGGCTAGTTCTTTATTTTGCCGTTTCAATGATATTTTTGGCATGCTTACATGGAGAGTTTGTTGTACTTATTCATCATTTGTACGCCATGAACTAAAGTTGCACCACTTTCAATGGCAGCTCCTGCATGTACGGCTTCCATCATTTCTTGCTTTGTAATGCCGCGTTGGAGTCCATCTTTGGTGTAGGCATCAATGCAATAAGGGCATTTAACCACGTGGGAAACCGCCAGTGCAATAAGTGATTTTTCTCGTGCTGACAAAGCGCCTTCTTCAAAGACTTTTCCGTAGTAATCAAAGAATTTTTCTCCAAGCTCTTGGTTCCATTCACTGATATTACCAAATTTTTTCAAATCGTCTGGGTCGTAATAGGTTTTGCTCATTTATTTTCGAATTTACTAATTACCATAAATTTAAATATTAATTATTTAATGATGTTCTCCAATGGAGAGTATTTTAAAAATACAATTCCTGTGCCAATTCAAATGTGTTGGAATGGGCATCAATAATTTCTTTGAGGTAAATGGAGTAGCCTCCGCCCATACTAATTTGTAGTGGTATATTGTTGCGTTTACATAAATCTAAAACAAAACGGTCTCTTTCTTTACAGCCCTGAATGGACAGGGACAAACGGCCCAATTTGTCATTTTTTAAAACATCTACACCAGCCAAGTAAAATATAAAATCTGGCTCAAAGTTGTCCACATGCCTGGGAAGTTCGTATTTCAACGCTTTTAGATAGGCGGCATCTGTTGTGCCATCATCAAGGGCCAAATCGAAATCACTGTTTTGTTTTATAAAGGGATAATTTTTTTTGCCGTGGAACGACAGTGTATAAACGTTGTTATTGTTTTCAAAAATAGAAGCGGTGCCATTGCCTTGGTGCACATCAAGGTCGACAATCATCACCCGTTTTGCAAGTTTATTTTCTATGAGGAAGTTGGCCGCAATGGCTTGGTCGTTGAGCATGCAAAAAGCACCAGGTTTGTTTTTGAAAGCGTGGTGGGTGCCGCCAGCAACGTTCATTGAAATCCCATATTCAAAAGCATATTGTGTATTTTGGATACTGCCCTGGGCAATGATTCGCTCTCGTTTCACGAGACTTTTCGTCAATGGAAAGCCAATTTGTCTTTGGTCTGCCTTGCTTAAAGTCAAGCCTAACAACTGATCGTAGTACGCTTCGCCGTGGGCTAAAATTGCATTTTCTTTTAAGATTTCATCGGGTGCAAAAAAACTGTTCTCAAAACATATGTTTTTTCTGAGCAGCTGCTCGGGGATCAATTCATATTTGATCATTGGAAAGCGGTGGTTCTTTCCAAGCGAATGCTTGTAGCTTTTATCAAATGCGATTTTTAACATTTAACAATCATTTATTATTATTCTTAAAGGACTTTTTTTTTAAAACTTTAAATTGCGCTTGATTTACAGAATGCTAAGTTAAATCATTAAATCTAAGACTTTTAAAAATATAAATCCAATGAAAAATCTGGTTATAATTGCCCATCCAAGTCAAGATTCGTTCTGTTACAATGGAATATTTAAAACGGTCAAAGAAAACATTGAACGTTCAGGACAGGATTTAAAAATCATCGATTTGTATAGAGATAGTTTTACAAGGCCCAGAAATGCGATTATTGAGTCTTATAAATCTTTGGTAACTTGGTCAGATAATATATTTATCATATCACCCGTTTGGTGGTTCCGGCTGACCCCAAGAATGGAAATCTTTTTTGATGAGGTCTTTACACCAGGGTTTGCCTACCAGTTTGTAAACATCACTAAGCTCTATGCCTATCCAAAACCCTATTTAAAAGATAAAAAGGTACGTACTTATATGACTCATGGCGCCCCGGCCTTACCGGTTTTAACGCTCTATTTAAACTCGGTGAAATTACGGTTGGTGATGGGGGTTTATACTTTCGTTTTTGGTTGGAGACTTTCTTTGTTTACCAAAACAACTCAATTTTGGTCAGTCCCTTTTGTATCTGACGCAAAACGCAAAAAATATCTGGAAAGGGTTCGCAAAAATACAATGAAAGATTTAAGGAACTAAAATACGGTCTGTGAATTTTAAATTCTAATATTTCGAACTTAGACCGCAATAAATGCGTGCCAAAATTTTAGCACTTCCAGTAAAATTTAAAAAAATTGTTTAAATGTACTACTTGGCGCAGCAATTCTCGTCATAACATTGGCAGTATTTCAAATTGTATATGTGAAATGACGCAAGACTGAGTGCCGCGATATAATTCAAAATTCCTGGGATGGCTAACCAAGCCATTTTTTCATTGAGAATCAAAGAAAAAAGCACAATCCAGCCCATCCATAAAGCATATTTCATGAAGTTTTTGGAGGTTGTTTTTGTAGCGCGGTAAATGGCTATAAACGAAATCGTTAAAAAAAGAAAATCCAAGTCTTTCCACCAAAAAGGAACCGCTTCATAAGCTGTTGATGTGTACAAATGGGAGATAAAAAGCAAAGGGGTTGCAAGGCAATGCACTACGCAAAGCGAGCTGGCAATGGCACCAAAAACATCAGGCTTTATGGCAATAAATTTCATTCTTCCTTATTTGTTGGAGTGCAAATATAAATATTTAATCCCTCATAATAATTTTTTATTTGACATTGTTTTCTTACTGTTATAATTTTCAATTGGCCGTGAGTTTAAAAGATTTTTGCAATAAAGTGTTCCAACTAAAAATATTCACATAAAGTAAGCTATATTTGTATTTAACCAAAGCTTGTTTTATGAAAAGAATTGACTCCCTTGATATTATGAAAGGGGCGATCATCGTTTTAATGTCCCTCGATCACTTTCGAGATTACTTTCATCAAGAAGCTTTTTTATTCAGTCCTACAGATCCAGAAAAGACCAATTCTGTTACATTTTTTTTAAGGTGGATAACACACTACTGTGCGCCTGTGTTTGCGTTTTTAGCAGGCATTTCGGCTGATATTATTGGTAAAAAATACGACAAAAGGTATCTGTCTAAATTCTTATTTTCAAGAGGCTTGTGGTTGGTATTTGTTGAAATTGCCATTCTGAACTTTGGTTGGCGCTTCGACGTTGAATTTAATTATATTGTTTTTCAAGTCATATGGATGCTAGGAATTTGTATGATTCTAATGTCGGGGCTTGTTTGGATGAAAAAAAGGAATATTTTTATTTTCAGTTTGGTTGTTATTTTTGGTCACAATTTATTGGACTTATTTGACATCTCTGGGAATCTAATTTGGGCCATACTTCATCAACTAGAGTTTTTTAGCATAGGGGATTCGACCACACTGGTCATTGCTTACCCCATCATTCCTTGGATTGGACTGATGTCCTTGGGTTACTTTTTTGGGTACTATTTTAGAAGAGATTTTAGTACTGAAAAACGCATTAAATTATTGAAAACACTCGGCCTTTGTTTTATTGGGGGTTTCTTTTTGGTACGTTTTTTAAATTCTTACGGGAATTCGAAACCCTGGTTACAATATGAGACTCTCTCTCAAACGCTATTTTCATTTATGGATCCCCAAAAATACCCGCCATCGCTCGCTTATTTATTAATGACACTAGGTCCCGTATTTATAGTACTGGCGCTTTTAGAAACAAGCAAAAAAACGCTTTTGTCCAGAGTTTTAATGGTTTTTGGAAGGGTTCCCTTTTTCTTCTATATCCTGCACATCTATTTTATTCACCTGTTTGCAATGCTTGCTGCCGAATTTAGTGGTTTTGGATGGGAAAGTATGATTCTGAAAGACCCCATATGGATGCTTCCCTCAAAGCTTGAAGGCTTTGGATTTTCCACTTTTGTAATGCTGCTATTGTGGGTTTGCTTTGTTATTTTTATGTATCCGATTTGCGAAAAATTCGGGAACTACAAAATAAATAACAAGCAAAAAAAATGGTTGAGTTATTTATAGCAGATATCTTTTTGTAATTACCGTTTATTAAGATACAACTGAATTTTAATAATTAATTGACCATTCTGACAATATTTTTAGGCCAAGGGTCCTTAAACTCATGACCGCTTTCCCAAAGTTCTATTTCGACATCTGTGAGGAAACAAGATTATAATGCATCTGTAAAATGGTCAACTTGTGTCTCGTCCCCAATGACCGTCAAATCGCAGTAGCGGTCGCCAAACCGTCCAGATTCTTTAGTCAGCCTTTCTTTTAATACATCGATCTCCATTTTGGAGAGACCGTGGTCATTATCATCTATGATTCCCGTTTTCCAAGAACCAATCAGCTCCAAATTTATACCACCTCCCGCTTGATTCCAAAGCAGTGAATGTTTGTCACGGGTTGCCAGCCACAAAAAACCTTTGCTGCGGTAAATTCTGTGGTCTAAATAGCGGTGGCAAATGTCCCATAGCCGTTGCGGATGGAACGGACGTTCGTCTTTGATCACTCTGGTGGTAAGATTGTAAGGCTTGTCAGACTGGGCCTCAGATTCTAATACGGGATTTAATTCTTTTATCAACTGATCTACCTTGTGGTAATCGTATGGCTTGGCTTCCAATAAGGATTCAATGGCCAATTTCCCAAAGCTAACCGAATGAATAGAGGCAAAGGGATTTATGGGTTGAATTTGTCCCGCAATATGAGGTAGTTTTTTTTTTCAATCCGATCAGCTTTTGTAAGAATGAGGTGGCTGCAAAACATGATTTGTTCCACCAATAAGTTGACGGTATCCCTTTTGTTTTGAGACAAATTGCTTTGCATTTGTGGAATAAGCTGTTCTCCATAGCGGTAGTCGTGTGCCAACATCCAGCAGTCTACTAGGGCAAATACTTTTGTGAGCATTAGCTGTTTGTGATTCCTAAAATACTCAACCATCGGCAGCGGATGACAACTTCCAGAAGTCTCTATGACAATCAATTTTAGACTTTTGTTGGCACACAGCTTATTTATCGCATCGTCTAATTTTTGAATTCCTTTTTGACTGCTCAGCACACAGTTGTGAATAGATTCTAAAAGGCTGTTGTCTTGTTCAATGACCTCCAAATTGCCTAATAATTCTCCATCTACATCTAATGCACTCATGTCGTTGACAACGGCAGCCACTTTGATATTTTTCTTTTTCGATTGGTAAAGTAGGTTTCTAAAAAGTGTCGTTTTTCCAGAGCCTAAAAAACCATTGAGAATGACAACAGGAATTTTTTTATTGACGTTCATAATAAGGTCTTTTGGTTCCTGTAACGATTGATATGAAGTTGGCTGGGTATAATCAACTGTAATAGCGCTTCAAAGATAACCAATTATTTACTGTGAAATAATGGACTCAGAAGGGGGGTAAAATTGAATTATTTAGCAGATGATTTGGAATTATTGATTAATTCATTTTTTTTCCGACATTGAATATGGAATGGACTCTTCCGAAGCCCCCCAATTATAATTAGGTTTGCTGCTCATGTGAAAATCAATTCCCATGCCGTTTATGATTTCATCATGATCAAACCAATTTTTATTATACGGTTTACCATCAACGGATAATTTATCAATGTATACAGATTCTTTATTGTTGTTGTGATTATTAATTGTCACATTTTGACCATTACTTAAACTGATTTCTACTTTTTCATACAATGGACTTCCGATCAAATATTGCCCGGTTACAGGAGCAACAGGGTAAAATCCCATTGATGAAAATAAAAACCATGCAGATGTTTGTCCGTTGTCTTCATCCCCACAATATCCATCTTCTTGACTTCCATATAAGTTATCCATCACATACCTTACTTTTTCTTGAGTTTTCCAAGGCTGGAGTGCGTAATTATACAAATACAGAACATGTTGTATGGGTTGATTTCCATGTGCGTATTGCCCCATTTCAATTAATTCCATTTCTAATATTTCATGGATTTTGAATCCATAATAGCTGAAATCTGAAGTAGGAGGGGTAGTAAATATTGAGTCCATTTTAGCAATAAAATTTTCCTTCCCTCCCATAAGATTGATAAGGCCTTGAATATCATGTAAAACAGACCATGTATAATGCCATGAACTACCTTCAGTAAAAACACCGCCCCATTTATCTGGCCTAAACTTGGATTCAAAATCACCTTTCTTAGACTTTCCTCTCATAAAATTTACAGAAGGATCGAAAACATTTTTAAAGTTATATGATCTTTCTTTAAAAATATTAATCTCATCTGCTGGTTTATTTAATTTCTCCCCTAGTTTGTAAATACAGTAGTCGTTGTAAGTGTATTCCAGAGTACGTGCCACACTCTCATTAACTTTAATATCAAATGGGATGTATCCCAGTGCGTTATAAGCTTTGAAACCTTTTCTTCCCACAGAGCCTAAAGGCCCTTCATTTACAGTGTTCTTTAGGATGGCTTGGTAGGCAGTCTCAACATCAAAGTCTGTGTTGCCTTTTATGTAGGCCTCGGCTATGATAGATGCAGAATTTGATCCAATCATACAATCTCTGTGGCCAGGACTTGACCACTCAGGCAACCAACCACTTTCTTTGTAGGGGTTAACCATAATCCCTTGAATAATTTCACCCATTTTTTCTGGGTATAACAAATTATAAAAAGGGAATACTGCACGAAAAGTATCCCAAAATCCGTTGTCTGTATAAAGAGGTCCGTTTAAAATTTCTCCATTGTATGGGCTGTAATGTATTTGTTTACCTTCAATATCATATTCATGCAAAGGACGAGGGAATAATATGGTTCTGTAAAAACAAGAGTAAAATTTTACCATATTATTGTAACTGTCTTTTTTGTCAGTTTCGACAACTGGAGTTATCTTAATTTTTGAGAGCTCGCTATTCCATATTTTTTTTGCATTTGCTTTGGTGGCTTCAAAACTTTGGTTTGCAGGTATTTCACGATTAAGGTTTATTAACGCCTGTTCATGACTGATGAAGGACGATGAAACTCTAAATTCAATTGCACCATCAGTAATAGAGTCGTAGCTTACATGTGCTCCCACATGGTCCCCATTTAACTTATCGTTTTTAAATAATTTCCCAGATCCATTCCATGTTCCAAAGCTTTTGAAAGGCGTTTTAAACTCAATTACAAAATAATTTGAGAAATTTTCTGGGACTCCACCAGAGTTGTTTTTTGAAATACCATAGATTATATTTTTTTCGGTATTTATTTCAACACTTGAGCCTTTAAAAAAAGCATCGATGATAATATTTATTTTTTTTTGAGTTGTAGAGCTAAGCTTAAAATGGGCCGAACTTCTGGTAGGGGAAACTTCTATATCTATGTCAGAATCAACCAATTTAACCTTATAGTGGTGTGGCTTAACGATTTGATTCTGATAGTTTGTCCTTCTTTGCTTTTCCAAAACCTTAAGCGTTCCTGTAGTTGCCATGATAGAGAATGCTCCATAATCATTAATCCAGGGGCTTGGCTGATGGGTTTGTCGTATCCCTACAAGTCCTGAATTTTTGTGTGTATAAATCCAACCATCCCCCATCTTTCCAGTTTGAGGTGTCCAAAAATTCATTCCCCAAGGCAGGGCAATCGCAGGATAAGTATTGCCTTTAGATAGTTCGTGAGATGAATCGCTGCCAATCAATGGATTTACATATTTAGTATAATCCTTTTCAGTTTGGGCAAAACAATTCCCATTAAAAAAAATTAGAAAAAATACTAGGAAACGCTTCATGTTAAATTTAATATACTATAGATTTTGGTCTGTTTTTATAATCTTTACCAAACGCTTTGTTTGGCGTATCACTCATGACAAATTTTAATTCACCTCCATTTGTAATGTCCTTGTGAGTTATGTAAGAATTGTTGTAATTCTCACCATTTAATGTTACAGATTCTATGTATATGTTTTTTTCTGAATTATTTTCAGTTATAATTTTAAAGTTTTTACCCCCTTGGAGTTCGATTAAAACCTCATCGAAAATAGGACTTCCAAAAACATAGGCTCCATTTGATGGATTAACTGGATAGAAGCCTAATGAAGAAAAAATATACCAAGCAGACATTTGTCCACAATCTTCATTACCACTAAGTCCGTCAGGTTGGTCATTGTATAATTCACTTAAAATATATCTTACGTTTTTGGGGATCTTATGTTGCGCTCCCGCATAAGCGTACATATAAGTGGTGTGGTGACTTGGTTCATTTCCATGGGCATACTGTCCGATTAACCCTGTAATGTCCATTGATGAGCCCTCTTCAAGATCTGATGACATGCTAAACAAAGTATCAAGTTTTTCTATGTATTTTTCATCCCCACCCAGCAGTGTAATTAAACCCTCTGGGTCTTGAGGTACAAGCCAAAGGTATTGCCATGCATTTCCCTCACAATAGTCATTAATTCTATGTTGTGCGGAAACAGGATCGAAAGGCGTTCTCCATTCACCGTTAGATAATTTCCCTCTCATGAACTTTGTTTCATCATCAAAATAGGTTTTGTAGGCCTTTGATCGATCTAAAAAGTAATGATAATCGTCTTTATTGTTTATCTCTTTTGCCAATTGCGCAATTCCCCAATCCCCAATAGCGTATTCCATAGAGCTGGCAACAGATTCCACCATTAAGTCAGATGGAATGTACCCAAGGGTCATTAATTCTTTTACTCCAGGTTCAAAATAGCCAGTAGCACTTTTTTTGACCGCATTAAAGGCTTCTTCCTTGTCTATGTCAAACCCTTTTAAAACTGCATCAACAACTACGGGTATAGCGCTGTAACCCGGCATGGTGTTGGTTTCATTTCCTCGGAGGTGCCAAACGGGTAGCTTGCCCTGATGGTCAAATATTTTGAGCATAGAATTGACCATGTCACTCACTCTTTCTGGATGGGTTATTGTATAAAGCGGATGTGCTGCTCTGTATGTGTCCCAAAGTGAAAATAAGGTGTAGTTTGTAAAAGTAGTATCTGTGTATACTTTTTTGTCCGTTCCTCTGTATTCTCCATTCACATCGTGATATAAATTAGGGGCAATCATGGTATGGTACATGGCAGTATAAAATATTTTCTTCTTCTTAAGATCTTTAGTCCTTATCTTTATTTTGGACAACTCACGATTCCATTCAGAAATAGCATTGTTATGAACTTCTTCAAAATTCCAGTCTGGAATTTCGTGAATTAAGTTTTCTAAAGCATTTTTCATGCTCACGGTTGAAACGCCCATTTTAAAAAACACTTCTTCCCCTTCATCGGTTTCAAACTCCAAGAATCCCTTTACATACTTTCCCTTTTTCTCATCATCCTTGATCTTTCTTCCTCTGTCATATAATAAAAAGTTTTCTACAGGTTTTGAGGTTACCACTGAGAAAAATTCTCTTTGGTCTTTTGCCCATCCGGTGGAAAATCTGTAACCCTCAAATAAAGTATCATTTATTTTTCTCAAAAAAGTTTCTGTAGGTCTATCGGCACTGCCTTCTCCCAAGTCAATAATAATTCTTGAGTCCGACGATTTGGGATAGGTATATCGGTGTAGGCCTACTCTTTTGGAAGCTGTTAATTCTACTTTAATGTTGTACCGCTCTAAGAAGACACTATAATATCCAGGTGAAACCTGTTCTTTTTCTTTTCTGTATAAGGATGAGTATCCTTTCATGTGATTTTCTTGTGTTCCAGCATTTATTTTGAGTGGTCCATTTACAGGCATTACAGTCAATTCTCCTAAATCTGACATGCCGGTACCACTAACATTCAAATGACAAAATCCTTTTACAATACTGTCCGTATGGTGGTAGGAAGAGGACCAGTCCCAGCCTTTGTTGAAGTTTGTGGGTCCTACTTGTACGCCACCAAAAGGAACATTTGCACCAACAAAAACATGCCCATGACCTCCAGAACCAATGAAAGGGTCTACATATTTCACGTAATTATTGTTTGGAGTACTATCAAAGCTGAAGATCATTATGCAAACTAATGCAATAGATACACTGTAAATTATTTTTTTAATTGACATATTTGATTATTTTAGTAAGTGGGTGCACTTTCTTTAATTATCCATTTTTTATCTAAATTCTTATTAAATGTGATTGTCCCCCCATTTTTTATTTGATTTAAACTCAACCATGTGTTGTGGTGGCTTAGGGCATTCACTGATACTGATTTGATAACATCTATATTCTGATTGTGCTTTTGAATTGTTAAAACATCATTTGGTAATTTGATTTCTATTTTTCTGAATTTTGGTAAATTCAGTGCAAAACCTCCAACTCCAGGAATGACTGGATAAAGTCCTATGGAAGAAAAAACATACCAAGACCCCATGGTTCCAAGGTCATCATTTCCCGGTAAACCAGATGGGGAATTTTGATACATCTCGTTGTGAATTCTGTTGATGGTTTTGGATGTTTTCTCCGGTTCATCGGTCCAATTATATACCCACGGAACATGAAAATCTGGTTCATTCCCAGACGCGAACCATTTATCTTCATAACTGGCATCTAGTCTTACAAATAGAGAATCTAACCTCTGTTGAGCAATTTTTTTACCACCAATTTTTTGAATCAATCCGTCTAAATCATAGGGGACCATCCAAAAATAATTCTTGTAAGTACCTTCTCTCCAATCGTGGTTGATGTCTTTCCATATGTTATTGGGGTATTTGGAATTAAGCCACTTAATTTTTGGATTGTAAATATTTTGCCAACTTTTAGATCTTTTGAGGAAAAAATTATATTGATCTTCATCATTTAAAGCTTGTAATGCAAATTGACCAATTGCAAAATCGGAAGATGTATATTCTAAATGCATGGAAGCGAAGGTGTGGCCATGCTTTATGTATTCTTCTAGGTAAGGTCTAATTTCTTGATTTTGAGACCTTAATCTGGGTATTGTAGCCCCGTTTTTCATGTGTTTAAATGCATTTTGAACATCGAAGTCTTTGGCTCCAAAACAATATGAGTTTGCGATTAAAATAGGGGTTGGATCTCCCTGCATAATTCCTGTTTCTATATTTGCGAGAATCCACCTGCCATAACCTCCCGATTGATCGGCAAAATCCACCAAAGATTGGACCATATCACTGCTTTGTTTTGGGAACAACCAAGCCAACAATTGTGCTTGTGTTCTGTAAGTGTCCCAAACACTAAAAGAGCTGTACTGATCCCTTTGATTTGTTGTCTTTTGAATTTTAAAATCTGCACCTAAATATTCCCCATTAGCGTCACTCACAACATTGGGATGAATCAGGCTCCTGTAGAAGTTAGAGTAGAATTGAGTTAAAGAATTTTTATCGTCACTTGATATTAAAATAGCACTTAACTTTTCATTCCAGGATGCTTGGTTTTTTGATAAATAAGACTGAAAATTAAATCCAACATCCTCCGATTTCATATTCATTTTAGCATTTTCAATTGAAACAAATGAAATAGAAATTCTATAATTAACTTCTTTATTCTCTGAGGTGTCAAACGTGAAAATGGTTCCAGAATTTGGCCCTTCGGCTGAACTTTTATTTTTAATCTTATTTTTTTTCCAGACTTTATATCCCAAAGAAGGCCTGTCAAATTCCACATAAAAAAATACAGGATAGTTTGTATTTGTTCCACAAAAATCCCCACCAGTGGCATAACCTTCACAACTCATCAATGAAGTATTTGTGACAAATGCGTCACTAACTTTTGTAGAATTAATACCAGATCCAATTATAACAGTTCCTTTGTCAGATGCACCAAATTTAAATTTAGCAACAGCAGTTCTTTTAGTGGCGGTAACGCTAATTTGTGTTCCATCATTCATCTCCACAGACAAGAGACCCGCTTTGGCGTCTTTAATTGTCTTGTAGCGATTGAATGACCCCATGTTATTTGGAGATTTTTTGATTTCGTTGGAAATGGCCATCACAGGAAAATTACCCATATTTGGAC
>ERZ1047472.967-NODE-967-length-23443-cov-5.450530_pt1 | contig 23443 bp, 20 predicted proteins | sample MGYA00383095_ERZ1047472 | MGnify/ENA primary metagenome ERZ1047472 (study PRJEB29581, sample SAMEA5548365) | metagenome | biome: marine; feature: coastal; material: water | depth 1 m | study: Short-term variability in the microbial, nano- and picoplankton dynamics... | reverse complement strand
GCTGCTGACCGATGCGCCTTCCATTCGCGATGTCCTGCTGTTTCCATTGATGCGGCCCAGTAGCAGCTAGTGATGGGCCGGTCGGTAGCCTTGGAAGCTTCGTGGCAGAGCCTGTTGGGTGATCAATTCGATCAGCCCTATATGGAGAGCCTGCGCGAGTTCTTGCTGGCAGAAAAGCGCGCCGGCAAGCGTATTTATCCTCCCGGGCCACAGATGTTTACCGCCATGGACTTGGTGCCGGTGGAGCAGGTGCGGGTGGTGATAATCGGCCAAGATCCATACCACGGTCCCAATCAGGCCATGGGCCTGAGTTTTTCGGTACCGAAGGATCAGCCCCTGCCGCCGTCTCTGCGCAACATGTACACCGAGATTCAGCAGGATTTGGGCCAACCCTTTGATCTTGGCCAAGCCTCCGGTGACCTGACACATTGGGCACAGCAAGGCGTACTGCTGCTAAATGCCGTGCTCAGTGTCGAACACGCTCAGGCCGCATCCCATCAGGGTAAGGGCTGGGAGCAGTTTACCGACGCCCTAGTGCAGCGCTTGTCCAATCGTCGAGAAGGCCTGATCTTCATGCTGTGGGGCAGTTATGCCCAGAAGAAAGCAGCCCAAGTTGCAGCAGACCGTCATCACCTGCTCAAGGCCCCCCATCCCTCGCCGCTGTCGGCCCATCGCGGTTTCTTCGGTTGCCGGCACTTTTCCGCGGCTAATCGCCTGCTCCAGCAGCAGGGTCAGGCACCCATACAGTGGCTTCCCCAACAACGAACATCCAGTTAGAGGTTATTCCGTCATGAGTACTACCGACGTCTTGTTTTCCGAGCATCCCGGCAACGGCGGCATCATTGCCCAAGCCCATCTGAACGTGCCGACAACCCTGAATGCCCTAACCCTAGACGCAGTAGAAGCCATGACGCCGAAAATGCTGGATTGGGCGAAGCGCGACGATGTGGTGGCCGTGATCGTTACCGGGGAAGGGGATAAGGCCCTATGTGCCGGTGGTGATATTCAGGCCCTGTATCACGCTGCCACAGAAAACTTACAGGCAGGCCGCACAGTAAACGACTACCCCCAACGTTTTTTTGAAGCCGAGTATCGGCTTGACTACATCATGCATTGCTACCCTAAACCCCTGCTGACGTTGGGCCATGGCATTGTTATGGGTGGTGGCTACGGGCTGTTCTCTGCCTCGAACTACCGAGTGCTGACCGAGCGATCCCGACTGGCCTTTCCAGAAATCACCATCGGCCTCTTTCCCGACGCTGGCGGCACCGTGGTCATGCGCAATCTGGAACCGGAAATGGCAGCCTTGCTGACCCTCACCGGCAGTCAGGTTAATGCCACCGATGCGCTGGCCCTAGGCATTGGCACCCACGTGATAGGCCATGATAGCCGTCAGGACTTTGTGACGGGTTTGACTGCCTTAGCTTGGCAGGCAGGCGCAGCGGACCATAACCACAAAGTGCTTTCGGGCTATCTGCAGCAACAGGCTCACACCGGCGAGATGCCGGCCAGTGATGTGGCCGCCATAGACACCAAGGCCATTGATCTGAGCAGCCTTAGCGCCTGTGTGGACAGCATTTTGGCCCTCGAGGGCACTTCTAAGTGGATGGACAAAGGCGTGGCCAGTTTACGCGGGGGTTGTCCTGTGACAGCGGGCATCATCTTTAAGCAACTAACCCTAGGTCCACAGTTAGATCTGGCCCAGTGCTTTATGACCGAACTTGCCGTGGCCACAGGCTGCTTAGCCCGACCAGACTTTGCCGAAGGGGTGCGCGCCTTGCTCATCGACAAAGACCTGACGCCAAAATGGTCGGTTAGCCCCATTTCTCAGGTGCCTCAGTCATTGATCGACGAGCACTTTGTAGGGTTTTGGGAAGGGGCAGGGCAGCCTCATCCGTTGGCGGATTTGGCGAAGCTGTCTGTGGGTTAGCTTAAAGCGAGCGAATCCAAAGACCGGTTCCGGATCCAGCCGCGTCGAGCTGGTTTTGAGCGCTGATCACGGTACCACTGCCGTGCTCGGCATCTTCCCAGCTGTCCCCCGGGGCAGGGCAGCTACCGTTCCAGCTAAACTGGTCAACAACACGTTTCACCGCGCCGCGAAACTGGGCACGGGCGACAATCTCCTGTCCCAGATAGCAGCCCTTATCAAAATCTACGGCGCCGGCGTCTGGCATGCCTAACACTTGAGGCAGGAATTTGGCAGAAACCGCCTCACTGATCCAGGCAAAGGGATGATTGATCAGGGCCTGACCAATGGCTATGGATTGGTCTTTGTCAGCGGCGCTATCCGGAGTCAATAACCCGGGGGCCAAAGCCCAATCGCCACAAAACGGACGGCAAAACTCGCCCCCTACTTCTGCAACTTGGGTGACGCCTATGGCTTCTGTTTCTAACTGAATCTGGATTTTTGAGAACATGGCGTAGGGTTTGAGGAAGGTGGCTACGGCGGCGGCTAAAGACCGGTGAACCACCAGCATAACCTGCTCGTCGTCACCCAAGGCCCAACCGTTGGCGATGACTCGCCCCTTAAGATTGCACAGCGTCATAGGTGTGGGCGTGTTTTTTTCAATGCGATCGCTGTTGCAAGTAAGGTAGCCTTGCAAAAACACTTTCACAGCGCGTCCGCTAAGGCTGACAACTTGTGCGTCTGACCATGTATCCAAGAGTGGTACCCGTCTTACTTAAGAATGGGGTCAGACTGCCTGATAGCGCCAAACAAAAGCAATAACCTAAGGGACATTCGTGATTCCAGTTGATCTAAAACATATTTATTGGCGTAGCCGTCGCGGTTTAACAGAGCTGGAATTGAAACTGGTGCCCTTTGTGCGGGACTGTTTTCATGATTTGTCCAAAGACGAGCAAACCCTTTACGAAGAGCTGTTGGATTGGGAAGACGTTGATCTGTACGACTTGCTGCAAGGACGCATCGTCTCAGAAGACCCCTTGGTTACGAGTTTGGTGGGCAAGATTCTTGCCTACGACGGAGAGCTGTGACGGCAGGCTAGGTCTGGCCATAGTTCCGGCTCAATCCGCAGGTCTAGATTCCGATCCCTCCGACGCTCTTGTGTGAGAGTCGTTGGCTGCAATTTTGAGCACCAATCACCGGTTTTACTTCCATCCCGGCAGACTGCGGCAAAGCTGTGTGGCGGTTTGGGTGATGGCAACGGGCTTCGGTCTGTATCAATTGTTGGGGCTTACGGGCTTGGCCTTGGCAGCAATCTATGTCACCGCGGGTATTCGAGAGAATCGCCGCCATTGCCAGTTGGAATTGATCTTGGCGGGGAAGGAGGCCCAAGAAAACGGATCGCCTCGTTCCCACGGCGCTCAACCAGTCCCGCTGACCAAGCAGCCCTTAATTGGCAGGCCCCTGCAGTGCTGGATCTGCCCGTGGTGTGTCGCCATACCGGATCAAGCGGGTAACTTGCAGTGGGTATTTATGGATGAGGTGTCCGCCGAGGATTTTTCTCGTATTCGCCGCAGGGCCTTGTTGCCCACCTACCGTATCGATTAGCCGAACCGAAGCATTTTGAGGCGGGGCGATGCGCTTATTGGGCTGCTTCTAGTGGCTCTTCTCCAATACGTTTGGTTTAACGGCTGGGCTGCTGCAGCACCGGGTCTAACATCATGCTGTCTAAGCTGCCCGGGGCTAAGATGGTGTCTATGGCTTGGGGTGCCAGCTCTGGGTAGTCCATGTTGTAATTCAGTCCCCGGCTTTCTTTGCGCTTAAGGGCGCTGCGCACGATCAGATCCGCCACATGCAGCAAATTCCTCAGCTCGATCAAATCGTTGGTAACCCGATAGGTGGCGTAGTAATCCTGAATTTCTTGTTTCAACAACTCGATACGGCGATGGGCGCGCATCAGGCGTTTGTCGGTCCGCACAATGCCCACATAGTCCCACATAAAGCGCCGTAGCTCGTCCCAGTTGTGGGCAATGATGACAGACTCGTCAGAGTCGGTGACCTTGGATTCGTCCCACTTGGGGATGTAGGGAGCGGTTTGCGGCTTATCCAACAAGCCGATGATTTTTTCTGCTGCCCGGGCACCGTAAACAAAGCACTCCAGCAGGGAGTTGCTGGCGAGCCGATTTGCACCGTGTAGACCGGTGCAGCTGACTTCGCCAATGGCGTAAAGGTTTGCAAGATCCGTGCGCCCATAGTCATCGACCACCACGCCGCCGCAGGTGTAGTGAGCGGCGGGTACCACAGGTATGGGATCCTTGGTGACATCAATACCCAACTCGGCACACTTTTGGGCGATGTTGGGAAAGTGGCTGTGAATAAAGCTGGCAGACAAGTGGCTAACGTCCAAATACACACAGTCAGCACCAATACGCTTCATCTCATGGTCGATGGCTCGAGCCACAATGTCGCGGGGAGCCAGCTCGAGCCGCTCGTCAAAACGCTGCATAAAGCGCTGGCCGTTAGGCAGGCGCAAGATACCGCCTTCACCGCGGACGGCTTCAGAGATTAAAAACGAGCCGGCATGAGGGTGGTAAAGGCAGGTCGGGTGAAACTGATTGAATTCCATGTTGGCCACCCGACAGCCGGCACGCCAGGCCATGGCAATACCGTCGCCAGTGGAGCTGTCCGGATTGCTGGTGTACAGGTAGACCTTGCTGGCCCCGCCAGTGGCTAGAATCACGAATCGAGACTGGAATACCTCCACACGGCCGGTCGTGCGATTGAGCACATAGGCACCGGCACAGCGACTGTGATGGCGGCCTAGGGTCGATAGGTTGATCAGATCAATGGCAACCCGGTCGTTGAACAGCTCAATGTTGCCATTGTCCAACACCTGATCGGTTAGGGTTTGGGTGATGGCCTTGCCCGTAGCGTCTGCCACATGCACGACACGCCGGTGGGAGTGTCCACCTTCCCGGGTCAGGTGCAGGGCATTGCCTTCGGTATCAAAAACCACCCCACGTTCAGTGAGCTTGGCAATGGCATCGGGACCACCAGATACCGTGGCCCGAACCACCTCCGGGTCGCACAGGCCGGCACCCGCGTCCAAGGTATCGGCAATATGAGATTCGAAGCTGTCCTCAGGGTCAGTAACCGCGGCCACGCCGCCCTGTGCCCAATGGGACGATCCGCTTGTGATATCGCCCTTGCACAGCACGGTCACCCGGGCATGTTGGGCTAAAGCCAAGGCAGCGGAGAGACCGGCGGCACCGCCGCCGATGATCAAAACGTCCGTATTAAATCGTTGCGACATGGCGCTCATTGCAGAAAACAAGGCTAGAAAGTATAGCGCGGCGGGCGGTTCAAGTGCGATGTAGTCATGTTCTGGGCAATAAGCGACGGAAATGCAAGAGCGCGGCGGTTTAAGGTACAGAGTATGTCGGCAAGAGCACTTGTCTCCATCAGATGACGTTGTTCGTCCGGTCAAACCGCGGCGCTTGTCTTGTTTCCGCGTGTCTGTGCGTTTGTTGCAGCAGAGGAGTTCCAATTGCAGGGTGCTGATTACGTCATTCTGCGACTGGGCAGTTTGGATACGTACTTGCCCGGCAAGGAAATCGCCCACACATGGATGTCTGAGCGCGCAGACTGGTTTGACCTGGACGCAGATTTGGCCAGACACGAGGAAGGGATTGAGGGTGCTTAACTCCTAGATGGGGCTTTTACCGCCACCGTCCAAATTACCTTATAGTGTGTGGCGTTGGCCTCGATAGAGTAGACCCATGCCTGAACTGAAACGCCCAGTCCTGCTCTCAAAAGCGGACGACCAACTGCAGATTCTGCCAGCAGATGCGGCCTGCGCCAGCTGTCCTGCGCCCTGTCGCCCGGTGGCCACTGCCCCTAAAGACGCGACTCCTGCAGATTTGTCCCTGTCCTCGGGCCTGTTGAACCGGCTAGCGATGGCATTCTTTGGTGTGCCGCTGCTGTTCATCGGATGCGTTATCTATGTCCTTGATGCCCTTAGCAGCCAATCATTTACGCCTGTGGCGCTGCTTGGTGGCGTGGCGCTGGCCTGCGTCTTGGGTGGCAAGCTTGCCCAGCGGTATTTGCACCCTGTAGCTCGGGCGCTTAAGAGTTCAGAGATTGTCTAGATCGCTGGACAGCATCGCGGGGCGTCGACGTCAAAATCCCGCAAACCTCAAATGGCTGTAATTCCCTTGAGCTTTTAAACAAAAGGTCTTGGCCGATACCTCGGGCATGCAGGGTGGTTTTCGCTCTGCCTGCCTTTCTGCAAAAACCTTACAAAGTGTTTCATTAGGTAACCACGTCTTGAAAGCACAGGGCCAGATACCCAATATCCTCGCTAGGTCTAACAACCCGAATTCGATTTTTGTAAATAAGGAGCGCGCCATGCGTCCACGGATATCCACCCCCCAGCCCGAACCTGTTAAATCGGCCCTCGGCTTCAATACCGCCAATCTAAGACGACGAGTTTTGCTGACCAGTATCGGTGCCCTTGTACTGCTGTTCAGCGTGGCCGTCCGAGCGGAACTGCCAGACTTCACGGCGCTGGTGAAAGCGAATGAAGCCGCAGTGGTGAACATCAGCACCGTAGGCGAGGCGCCATCCCGCCGCTCAAATGTGCCAAACGATCCTAGGTTAGAAGAGTTTTATCGTTTCTTCGGGCCGCCCAATCAGCGTGGCGGGCCGGGCAACGGTCGTCCGTCTAATCCTCGCCGCTCCTTGGGCAGTGGCTTTATTATCGAAGAGGACGGTTACATTCTGACCAATCATCATGTGGTGGACGGTGCTGCTGAAATCATCGTGCGCATGAGCGATCGCAGCGAATACGAGGCCGAGCTAATTGGCAGCGATCAGCGTTCTGATCTGGCGCTGCTGAAGATCAAGGCTGACGACGATCTGCCGGTGTTGAAGATGGGCAACTTTGATGACGTGGAAGTAGGGCAGTGGGTGCTGGCCATCGGCTCGCCCTTTGGGTTCGATTATTCGGTCACCGCCGGTATCGTCAGCGCCAAGGGCCGCAGTCTAACCACCCGACAAACTGGGGACTATGTGCCCTTTATCCAAACCGATGTGGCCATCAACCCGGGGAACTCCGGCGGTCCGCTGTTTAATTTGGATGGCGAAGTCATCGGTATTAACGCGCAGATTTATTCCAACTCTGGGGGCTTTATGGGCGTGAGCTTTGCCATTCCCATCGACATCGCCATGGGCGTGGTTGCGCAACTAAAGGAAAACGGCCGGGTCGCTCGAGGCTGGCTCGGGGTCGAAATACTGGAACTGACCAAGGATCTGGCCGAGGGCTTTGGCCTCGACCGTCCTAGAGGCGCTCTGATCGCTCGAGTCATGGATGGCAGCCCGGCGCAAGCGGGGGGCATTCAGGACGAGGACATCATCGTGCGGTTTAACGGTGAAGAAATCTCCCGGGCGGGGGAACTGCCACATTGGGTAGGCCGCACTCCCGTGGGTGAAGCTGCCGAGGTAGTAGTATTCCGAGGGGGCAAGGAAGTCACGTTAGAGGTAGTGCTGGGTGAGCTGCCCGAGGATCCCCGGGTAGCGTCTAGCGGCGGCTCTGGTGGGGTGGATCGTCAGACGGCCCTTGGTATTACAGTGCGTGATGTTGCATCCAGCCGTCAAAGCGATCTGGACATCGACGGCGGTGCCGAAGTGGTCAGTGTTTCGGGGATCGCCGAGGAAGCGGGGCTGCAAGCTGGCGATGTGGTGCTGCGCATGAAAGGACGAATCATCGACAGTGCCGATACCTTGCGCGAAGTGGCCGAAGCAGCCGAGGCTGGGGATGTCATTCCCGTGTTGGTGCTGCGTCAGCAAGGCAACGCAGCTAGACGCACGTATATCACCCTGCGCGTTCCCGATGAGGACTAGCGCCTGCTGCGGCAAATAGCAGGTTGAGGGGCTTGGGCGGTTGCCAGCGAATACTGGCCCGCCCGGCGAAGCGTTCCTTACCAAAACCTTACCCGGGCCGGTTTCCCATTGGGCTCGGGCTAAACCCGCGTGATGGTTGCTATATAGCCGGTCCGGTATGAGCTAAACTGCGCTCCCTCCAATCAAGAGTACATGCCGCGTGGCAGACAACCAGCACATTCGCAACTTCTCGATCATCGCCCATATCGACCACGGTAAGTCCACCTTGGCCGATCGCTTTATTCAACGCTGCGGTGGTCTGTCCGATCGAGAGATGGAAGCCCAGGTACTGGACTCCATGGATCTGGAGCGGGAGCGGGGCATTACCATCAAGGCCCAGTGTGTGACCCTGCACTACCAGCACAGCAATGGCGAAACCTATCAGCTGAATTTTATCGATACCCCCGGACACGTGGACTTCAGTTATGAGGTCTCGCGCTCTTTGGCGGCCTGTGAAGGCGCCTTGCTAGTCGTGGATGCGGCCCAAGGGGTCGAGGCCCAAAGTGTCGCCAACTGTTACACCGCCATTGAGCAGGGCTTGGAAGTGCTGCCGGTGCTGAACAAGATCGATTTGCCACAGGCTGAGCCAGAGCGCGTAGCCGGCGAAATCGAAGATATTATCGGTCTGGACGTTTCGGACATTATTCAATGCAGCGCCAAAACCGGGATCGGAGTTGATGACCTGCTGGATTATCTTGTGGACACGATTCCACCCCCTGAAGGCAGGGATGAAGAAGATCTGCAGGCCCTGATCATTGACTCCTGGTTTGATAACTATCTCGGCATCGTTTCCCTAGTGAGGGTAATGCAGGGACGCTTGAACAAGGGCGACAAGATCCACATCAAGTCCACTAAAAAGACCCATACAATCGATCAACTGGGCCGTTTTACCCCCAAGCGTGAGCCGGACAAGAGTCTGGGCGCCGGCGAGGTTGGCTACGTTATTGCTGGTATTAAAGACATCACTGGTGCCCCGGTGGGGGATACCTTGGTCAGCGCCAAAACCCCGGACGTAGAGCAGCTACCGGGCTTTACCCGAGTAAAACCTCAGGTATATGCGGGTCTGTTTCCGGTGCATTCCGAAGATTTTGAGACCTTTCGCGAAGCCCTAGAGAAGCTGGTGCTCAACGATGCATCCTTGTTCTATGAGCCGGAATCCTCGGATGCCCTGGGCTTTGGCTTTCGTTGCGGTTTTTTGGGCATGCTGCACATGGAGATTGTGCAAGAGCGGCTGGAGCGGGAGTACGATCTGGATCTGATCACCTCAGCTCCCACAGTGGTCTATGAAGTGGAGCTGGCTGACGGCTCGGTGAAGCAGATCGATAACCCCTCCAGACTGCCGAATAATTTCAAAGAAATGCGCGAACCCATTGCCGAGGTCAACATCTTGGTGCCCCAGGATTATGTGGGTAACGTGATGTCCCTGTGCGTGGAGCGCCGCGGGGTGCAGAAAAACATGCATTTTTCCCAAGGCCAGGTGTCCATGCACTGGGAAATGCCCATGAACGAAGTAGTGATGGATTTCTTTGATCGACTTAAGTCGGTGAGCCGTGGTTTTGCATCCCTGGACTACAACTTCGTGCGCTTCGAGTCAGCCAAGCTGGTGAAACTCGACATGCTGATTAACGGCGACAAGGTGGATGCACTGGCAAGTATCGTGCATCGAGATCAGGCCCAAAGTCGCGGTCGAGCGCTGGCTGAGAAAATGAAAGAACTGATTCCGCGCCAGCTTTTCGATGTGGCTCTGCAGGCTGCCATTGGTGGCCAAATTGTTGCCCGTCAAACCGTGAAAGCGCTGCGTAAAAACGTCACCGCCAAGTGTTATGGCGGAGACATTACCCGTAAAAAGAAGTTGCTAGAAAAGCAGAAAGAGGGCAAGAAGCGCATGAAGCAGGTGGGATCTGTGGAGATTCCCCAAGAGGCCTTCTTGGCCGCCCTTAAGGTTGAGCGCTAGGGCAAGAGGATGGACATCGATTTACCCTACTACCTATTTTGGGCCTCGGTGATTTCTGGTGGCATTTGGGCACTGGATGCTTGGGCCTTCAAACCCAAACGACTGGCCAAGGCCCAAGGCGAAACCGCGCCAGAGGACCCTGTGGTGGTGGAGTACGCCCGATCGTTTTTCCCGATCTTTGTAGCGGTCTTTGTGCTTCGAAGCTTCTTTGCCGAGCCTTATCAGATTCCTTCGGAATCCATGGTGCCGACCTTAGAAGTTGGGGACTTTATTTTGGTCAATAAGTACGACTACGGCATGAAGATGCCTGTGTTCGATCTGAAGCTGACCGAAGGAGAACCCCCGGCCAGAGGGGACGTGATGGTGTTCATTCCTCCCCATGATCCGCGGTACTTCATCAAGCGTGTCATCGGTATCCCCGGCGACACCGTGCGCTACGAGAACAAGAGGCTGACCATTAACGGCCAGCGCTTAAAGTACACCTTTGTCCGGGACTTTATGGATGCTCGCTACGGCATCCCGGCCCGGGAATATATTGAAGAAATCCCTGGCGTGGCACACCGCATGCATAGTACCCGCAGCCCAGAGCGTCCCCAGAGTTGGGAAGTGGGGCCGGGGGAATACCTTGTGATGGGCGACAACCGAGACCACTCGGCAGACTCGCGGACTTGGGGACTGGCTTCCCGCGATAATGTTGTAGGCAAGGCGATTGCCATTTGGGCCCACAAGCCACCGGGTTGGAACCTGCCAACATTTGATAGAAATCGCTGGCTCGAGCAAGGTTCTCACGACTAAGGGTATGGTCACTCAAGACGCCAGCACCAACCGGGTGGAAAAGCTCCAAGACAAAATCGGCTATCGTTTTAATGCGCCAAGATTGTTGCAGCAGGCCCTCACCCACAAGAGTTATTCCAAGACAAACAACGAGCGCTTGGAGTTCGTGGGCGATGCCGTGCTGGGATACTTGGTGGGCACCATGCTGTATCGCCAATACCCTGACGTCCAGGAGGATGCTCTGTCCTTGATGCGAGCCCAATTGGTGCGGGGAAAAACCCTAGCTCAAGTGGCGTTAAGCATTCAATTGCCCGAGTACCTTTTGTTAGGGTCCGGCGAGCTGCGTTCCGGTGGTCGGGAGCGCGCCTCTATTCTGGCCGATGCCCTTGAAGCCGTGATTGGCGCTGTGCACGAAGACGGTGGCATAGAGCAAGCCCAGGGACTCGTGCATCGGCTATTTGATGATCTGACCAAGGGATTGGACGCACAAAGCTTGAAGGATCCGAAAACTCGGCTCCAAGAACTGTTGCAGGGGCAAGGCTTTGAGTTGCCTTTGTACACTGTGGAGCAAATCAGTGGCGCGGATCATCAGCGTCAATACACGGTGAAATGCCAAGTGCCGGCCCTCGGCCTGATGGCGGTGGCTCAAGAGTCTTCTCGCCGAGGCGCTGAAAAAGCCTCGGCCCAGCAAGTGTTACTTTTGGCTCTTACCGAACAAAAGACGAAAGAAAAGACGAAACAAAACGCCAAGCAGCAAGCCAAAAAACAGGCCAACTCTGAGCTAGACACCTCGGCGGGACTGGGCAGCAAGTCCGTCAAGGATGCCCGGGCTTCTGGCGACCAAATAGCAGACAACGTGAACCCGGGTGAAAATAATGATTGAGGTGCAACGGTGCGGCTATGTGGCCTTGGTAGGGCGACCCAATGTGGGAAAGTCCACCCTGCTCAATCATGTGCTGGGGCAAAAGATCAGTATCACCTCACGCAAGCCTCAAACCACTCGGCGTAACCTGATTGGGGTGGATACCCAAGAAGCCCATCAGGCCATTTATGTGGACACGCCGGGCATTCATCAGCAAACCGAGCGGGAGCTAAACCGCTATATGGTTAGCAATGCCACCTCCGCCTTATCGGATGTGGATCTGCTTGTCGTGCTCATCGAGGGCGGAAAAACCACCGAAGCAGATGAGCATGTGCTGAAGCTGGTAGCCGCCCACAGCGCGCCCAAGTTTGCCGTGCTGTCCAAGGTGGATCTGGTTAAGGATAAAGAACAGTTGCTGCCCCAGATGCAGGCACTGGGGGAACTGGGTTTATTTGACGAGATCGTACCCCTAAGTGCCCTTAAAGAGGACGGGGTGGAGAGCTTTCGTCAGCATGTGTTTCAACGTCTCCCCGAGGGTGCCCACTTCTTCGCTGATGATGAAGTGACCGATCAGCCCGAGCGGTTTTTGGTAGCCGAGATTGTGCGAGAGAAACTCATGCGCCAGTTGGGTGATGAGATCCCCCATACGTCCACGGTGGTCATAGAGCACTTTAAGCATGGCGAAAAAGTCATTGATATTCATGCAGATATTATTGTTGAGCGAGACGGTCAAAAACGAATCGTTATCGGTAAGTCAGGCGCCCGACTGAAGCTGATTGGCCAAGAAGCGCGTAAGGATATTGAGCTGATGCTGGATCATCAGGTGATGCTGCACTTGTGGGTAAAGGTGCGAAAAGGCTGGACTAACAACCGGATTCACATGCGTAGCCTAGGTTACGACTGAGGCTGCCGATGCCAGCTACCGCGCAAATGCAGCCAGCCTTGGTGTTGCACGTAAGACCCTATCGAGAGACCAGCGCCATAGTGCAGATGTTAACCCAGGGGCAAGGTCGTCTGGCCGGTGTCTTGAGGGGGTATCGCAGCAAAAAACAAGGACAGGTTTCGGTTCAGCCATTCAGTGTAGGTACGGTGACATACTCTGGTCGCAGTGACCTGGTAACTATTCAAAAGTTTGAAAGCCACCACTTCATCGGCCTACAGGGTGAAGGGCTTTACGCGGGCTTCTATGTACTGGAGTTGCTCACTCGGCTGGTACAGGAGCGGCAGGAAGATCGACAGATCTTTGCCTCAACCATGCGCGTTTTGGAGGCTTTAGAGGAAAATGACCCCCTGCAGCCGGCCCTGCGGTGTTTCGAGCTGGAACTGCTGCAGCAATTGGGCTACGGCATCGACTTTTCGGCCAAGGGCCAGCCGTTGCAAGAAAATGGCCGCTACACCTTCGAGGCGCAAACGGGTTTTCATCCTGCTGCCGCCGAAAAGCCTCAGGGTCCGCGTTTGTTTTCCGGCAGGGAGCTGCGGCAAATCGCCAGCCGGGACTTTGCTGCCTCGACGACTCAGGACGCTGCCAAGGCGCTGATGCGGGCAGCCTTGGCGCCACTGCTGGGGGATAAACCGTTAACCAGTCGCAGCATGTTTCAGCGCGAGCGTTAACTTACGAACAACACAGCGCCCAGTTGAAGCGCATCGATTTTTACCAAACCTATTTAAACCGCAGGAAGGGACCCGAGCATTGCCAAAGCAGCCCACAGAGATTGAGTTAGAGATCGCCACCTTGTCCGATCAGGGGTTGGGTGGCGGTACCCACAATGAGCGCCCTGTGTGGGTGCGCAACGCCTTGCCCGGAGAAACTGTTAACGCGCGAATTCTAAAGCGCCGGGGCGGTAATCGTTTCGCCGACGGACAGCCACTGGCCCAAACGCATCCGGATCGGGTGGCGTCTCCTTGCCAGTACTTTCCGCGCTGTGGCGGCTGCGCGACCCACCATCTCGCCCCCGAGGCCCAATTGGCCCACAAACAACAGCAGCTGCAGACCCAGTTAGAGCTTCAGGGCGTGGAGCCTCAGAGCTGGCGCTCGCCCACGGCACTGCTACGCCTTGGCTACCGCCGCAAGGCTCGGATGGGGGTGCGAGTCGTAGGTGACTCGGTGTTGGTTGGATTTCGTGAATCGTTTAGTAACCGTGTTGCACGGATCGAAGGCTGTCTGACTCTGACGCCAGAACTGTCACGGCTGATTACGCCGCTGAAAACCACCATTGGACAGATGTCCGACCCTAGGACCGTGCCGCAAATCGAGCTGGCCCAAGGCGATGACATGTGCGCGGTCATCGTGCGGCACCTGCAGCCCTTAAGCGCTCAGGAAGAGGCCCTATGGCGTGAATTTCAGCAACGCTTCGAAGCTGTGGTGCTGATGCAAAGCAAGGGCTATGACACCCTCAAACCCATAGCTGAACATCAGTCGCAGATGCCGCTGCTGCATTATCAAATTCCCGAATACGGTGTGACCGTAGGGTTTTATCCCCATCATTTCACTCAGGTAAACGCGCCGATGAATCGGGAACTGATTCGGACAGCCATGGCTTATCTGGGCGATGTACGTGACCGAGTAGTGATCGACATGTTCTGCGGCATTGGCAATTTCACCTTGCCGCTGGCCCGGGCAGGGGCGCTGGCGGTGGGCATAGAGGCCAGTGCCGAAGCGGTAGCCATGGCCGAGCAAAATGCTCAGACAAATGCCGTCCACGGTACCTGTGCGTTTTTTGATGAGGACCTTTACGGTGAGGGTGGGGCCATGGGGATGGCTGAGGAATCAATTCCAAGAGACTCAGGTAGTGGCATTGACGGTCGTTTCTTGCATTTTGGTCGTGCGCCGGATGCGTTGATTCTAGACCCTCCGCGAAGCGGGGCAGGCCCCAATTTGGAGGGGTGGGTCCGACAGCCGAGCCTGTCGCAGCTTGTCTACGTCTCTTGCAACCCGGTGACCTTTGCCGAAGACGCCAAACGCCTTGAAGCTTGCGGCTTTAGTCTGACGCAAGTAGGGGTGTACGATATGTTTCCCGGCACGGCTCATGTGGAGACGGTCGGTCATTTTGTGCGAAATACGGCCTAAGCGAGCGATTTGAATGGTAAGCGTTAGTTCTCAAGTGCCCCTGCTGGACAACGGAAACGTTGACGTCCGGCAATGGTGCGGGCGTCTTGCCGCGTCCCACGACAAGCTGAACGAAGCCGAGTTGGCCACGGTTGTCGACTGGCTAGAGAGCCTTGACGGGGATCGACTGGCCCAAAGCTTGGAGCTAGCCGAAATGGTGGCCGAACTGCGGCTCGATCGCCCCGCTGTGTTAGCGGCCCTCGCGTATACAGCGTTTCGGCGAGGCTACACCAACGAAGAAGAACTCCAGCAGCACTTGGGTGCTGACGGGGCCAAGCTGTGTATGAGCGTTGCCGCCCTTGCAACGTCCAGTCTGTTGGAAGTGTCGGACACACCCTTGATGGCGGGCAAAGAAAACGCCCAAGTTGAAAACATCAAACGCATGCTCGTTTCCCTAATCCAAGATTTTCGGGTGGCGGTGATTAAGCTTGCCGAACGGGTACTAGCCCTGCGTCACGCTAAACACTATGACGAAGCGCGTCAGCAGCGAATTGCCCAAGAGGCCGCCAGTGTTTTCGCGCCGCTGGCTAACCGCATGGGAATGTGGCAGCTCAAATGGGAGCTTGAGGACCTGTCCCTGCGTTATCTGCGGGAAGACATTTACCTTGGGATCGCCAAGCAGTTGAAACGTCGTCGTCAGGAAAGGGAAGAGCAGGTCAGCGAGCTGGTTGAAGTGGTGCAAGGCTGTCTTGCCCAAGCCGGCATTGAGGCAAGGGTAAAGGGCCGAGCAAAAAACATATTCAGCATTTGGCGCAAAATGCAGGCTAAGGGCATCCCCTTGGAGGAGGTGCACGATGTGCGTGCTATTCGAATTATCGTAGATGACTTAGCCAGTTGCTATGCAGCACTGGGCATCATCCACAGCCGCTGGCCCCATGTGCCTAGTGAGTTTGATGACTACATTGCGGTACCTAAGGAAAACGGCTACCAAAGCATTCACACCGCCATAACCTTTGATGATGACCGTTCCCTGGAAGTCCAGATACGCACCCGAGCCATGCATGAAAATGCTGAGTTGGGTGTGTGCGCGCACTGGGCTTACAAAGAGGGCGATCAGCCCGCCGAGGAGAGCGGTTATTCAGAGAAAATGGGCTGGCTGCGCCAAGTTATTGATTGGCACGACACCCTGAACGGTATTGAAAGCCTGCCAGACCTATTGGCCCAGCGAGTGGGTGAAGAGCGCATTTACGTGTCCACGCCTAGGGGCCATGTGCTGGATTTAGCCGCAGGTGCCACGGTGTTGGATTTCGCTTACCGTATTCATACGGAACTAGGGCACACCTGCACCGGCGGCGTTATCGACGGTAAGTGGGCACCTGTTCGCACTCCGCTAAAAACCGGAGAGCAGGTAGAGATCATATCCGGCGGGCCAGTAAGACCCCACCGAGCTTGGCTGGAGTCCCGTTTGGGCTTCGTTCGCACTCACCGAGCCAAGGCGAGCATTGCGGCTTTTTTCCGGGGCGATAGCCAACTGAAAAGCGCTCGTCGCGGTATGAGCATCATACAAAACGTTGTGGGTGGTGTGGGTGCGGCCCATCTGTCCCAGGATGCATTCGAACAGTTGGCTTCAGAGCTCGGATACGACGATGTGGAATCGTTATTCGTCGCTACCGCGCTAGGCCAGCAAAGCTATATTTCATTGGCCCACAGGGTGCTTGGCGATCCGCCGCTGTGCAAAGCATTGAACCTTTGGCCAGAAGGCAGCGACGGGGCAAGCATGACTTTTCCTGCCCAATGCGGTTTTCGCATCACCGCAAAAAACCGTGAGAGTTTGCTGAGAGACATCACCGCGCTGCTGGCAGATCAGGGTTTACCCATCGTCAAAGCTGCGGGAGAACTGGTTGATGAAGACACCGCTGTGATCACCGTGGAGGTCAACGTCTCCGACTGGTTAACCTGTTTGGAACTGCTCAGTCATCTTTCCTACTTGCAAAGCGTCGTGAAGGTAACCCGTTACCCTGTGGGCCAAGCCCGAGCTGCGGGTGTCTGACTGCTGACGGGTGTTCAATCCCGAGTTTTCATCCGCAGCAAATCAGGTAAAGTACGCGGCTTCGCGTGGCAAACTTGCGGGTTGCTGGGCGCTCACCATCAATCGTTGCTTAGTTTAGGCGTCAGGAGCACATCATGAGAATTATCCTTTTAGGCCCGCCGGGTGCAGGCAAGGGCACGCAAGCCCAATTCATCAAGGACTCCCTAGGCGTCCCTCAGATCTCCACTGGTGACATGCTGCGGGCGGCGGTTGGCTCTGGCAGCGAGCTGGGAAACCGGGTGAAAGCGGTGATGGATTCTGGTGCCTTGGTCTCGGATGACATCATCATCGATCTGGTGAAAGAACGCATTCAAGCCGATGACTGTGCCAACGGCTTCTTGTTCGACGGGTTTCCGCGGACCATTCCCCAAGCCCAGGCCATGGATCAAGCCGGCATTCCTATCGATGCTGTGGTGGAGATTCAGGTTGAAGACGAAGAGTTGGTCAAGCGCATCACCGGTCGCCGGGTACACCCCGGATCTGGCCGTGTATATCACGTGATCTACAACCCGCCAAAGACTGAGGGTATGGACGACGTCACCGGTGAAGCGCTGCAGCAGCGCGAAGACGATACTGAAAGTACCGTGCGCGAGCGGCTGTCGGTTTATTACGAGCAAACCCAGCCATTGGTAAGCTATTACCAAGGAAAGTCTTCGCTCAAATATCTAGAGATCGATGGCAGTGGTGCGGTTGAGGATATTCAATCCGCCATCGCAGCGGGTCTTAGCGCTTAGTCCAGCAGGTCACTTAGGGGCAGCACATTCACGCCAGCGCCGCTGGCTAAGTCGCCACTGTCTTTAGGCACTTCGATCAGGCAGTTGGCCCCAGCGAAGGTGCTCAGGCGGTTGGACCCCTGATCTCCCGTGTGCCTGACTGTGAGGCTGCCGGATGGTCCGCCGGAATAGATACCCCGTTGGTACTCGGCCCGCCCGGGTCGGTGAGACAGCGGACTACTCAGGGTCGCCGGGATCTTGAGAATCGGCTGGGGATCGGTTCCGCAGAGTCGTTTCAGGCTTGGCATCACCAGCAATAGACAGGTCACAATGGTAGAGACCGGGTTGCCGGGTAAGCCAAAGATCCAGCAGTCGCCAATGCTGCCGAAGGCCAAGGGCTTGCCGGGTTTTAGATTTAATCGCCAGAAGGCAAGGTCGCCCAGTTCGGCGATGGTAGCGCCAATAAAGTCGGCATCTCCCACGGAAACCCCGCCGCTGGTAATCAGCATGTCGCAGCGCTTGGCGCCGTCTGCCAGCGCCTGCCGCACCACGCTTGGTTCGTCGGGCAGCCGTCCCAGCTCCACTACCTGAACGGGTAAGCGCTCCAGGAGGTTGGCCAAGGTAAAGGCGTTGGAATCGTATATCTCGCCCAAGGCCAGCTGATCCGGGGGGGTCGATGGATCTTTAAGTTCGTCGCCACTGGAGAAGATGCCCACGGTGACGCGACCGTAAACTTCCACTGTGTTAACGCCAGCTGCCGCCAAGGAGCCAAGTCGCAGGGCGGTGAGCAAGTCGCCAGGTTCTGCCAGCACTTGGTTCAACTGCACATCATTGCCAACGGGTCGTATGTAGTCTTCGTCAACATCGTGTTGCTCAAACCGCACGGTGACGGAACCGTCTGTGGCGGTAATGGTCTCTGCCAGTCGCTCTTGCAATAGGATTAAGTCTGCGCCCGGGGGCACGACCGCGCCGGTAAAAATACGCACGCATTGCCCCAACCGAATGGGGTCAACAAACGGATGCCCAGCTAAACTCTGGCCCACCACCGACAGACCTGTATCTTTCGCTTGTTTAAAGTCTTGCCGTGCAAGGGCGTAACCGTCCATGGCCGAGGCTCGGAAGGGGGGGAGCGCCAGTTGGGCTTTGATACCAGCCGCGCTGACCCGGCCGCTTGCCTCACTCAAGGGGATGACTTCGGTGCGTGAAATAGGCGCTAACTGAGCAAATAGTGCTGCTCGCGCTTCCTCCAGATCCATCGGTTGGCTATGCTCTTGCAATGTCTGTCACCCTTTGTATTGAGACCTCAAGCGCCTATTGTAGCCTAGCCTTGGCCGTGGAAGATCAAGTCTTCTTCCGTCACGAAGAGCTGCATCGACGGCATAACGAAGAAGTGCTGCCGCTGCTGGATGCTTTGTATCAAGAAGCCGGGGTCGTGCCCAGAGACACGGGCTTGATAGGGTTTGGTGCCGGTCCCGGATCCTTTACCGGCGTGCGCATCGCCGCCTCTATTGCTCAAGGTGTCGCCATGGCCAGCGGTTGCCCCGTGGTGCCAATGGCGGGCTCTGAGATTTTGCTTCGCAGTGCATTAGCCCAATACAAACAGCATGCGCCAAACCGGGGGGCTTCGGTGCCATCGACTCAGACGTGGCTCACCGTTGTTTCCAGTCGCGCCGATGCCTACTACCTGGCTCTTTATGGCCTGACTGAAGAACAGGGTGAGGACGTCTTAACCACCGTCCATGAAGACCGACTGTATACCGAACTACCTCAGTGGCTGCAGATTGGGCAGCAATCGCTTTCGCTAGTAGGGCCAAGGCCGTCATGGATGTCCGAGGCACTTGTCTTTGAGCAAACCGTGGAGCTTGCACCCAATGCAAAGGCCATGGTTCAGCCAGTTCGAAATGCCCACAGCCTAGGTCAGTCCCAGCCAGCCCAGCAAGCGCTGCCTATTTATGTTGAAGGAGACTCCCCTTGGAAAAAAGTGGCTCGGGTTTCGTCGACGAACCCACGAATGAACAATGAATGATCAATGAGCAATCAATGAGCAATCAATGAGAGGCCAATGAACGAGCCCGGCCTAACGCTCTACCACCAACAGGACTATGCGGAGCGGGCACAGATTTATGCCCCTTGGTGTCAGCTGCAAGCCGTCACACAGGCTCCTGCGGTTACCGCGCCGGCCCTCTACCTTGACCGAGAAGGTATGTGGCTATGTATGCCCGGTTATCCAAATCCCTTTCAGCCCTCCCATAATGAGCTGTTGCGGCGTGCTCAAAGCAGCGGGGTGCGCACAGAGCTGGCAAGAGCTTGTGGTAGTGCGATATCAGATTTGCACATTCTTGATGCCTGCGCCGGGTTCGGTAGCGATGGGCTGCTGTTGGCGCAATTGGGTGCCAAGGTTTGCATGGTGGAGCGTCAACGGCTGGTTTGGATTTTACTGCAGGAGCGCGCGCGCCATTTCAGTGGCGCTCAGGCGATATGCGGTGAGGCTGCCGAGGTGCTGGCTCGTCCCGCTGCAGGTACGCAAGCAGCCTCGTGGGATGTGATTCTGCTGGATCCCATGTTTCCGCCTCGAGGTAAAAAAGCGCTGCCAAACAGAGGCCTACAGCACCTGCGGGAACTTACGGAGCGCGCGGCAAACGGCGACGATGAGTTGATTCTCTTAGGCCTAGCGCTTGAGAAAACGGCTGGGCGTGTGGTGGTTAAAAGGCGACTGAAAGATGCCGAACTGCTGCCGGCTGACTTTCAGATTAAGGGCAAGAGCATCCGCTTTGACATTTACCGTGGTCAAATGCAGGCCAGTTAATCACGTATGACTGCGTCAACCGCCCGCTGCAACGCGAACAAAATTCGAGCCTCTAGAATGCGTTCAGCGGCGCTATCAGCTACCGCCTGCAGGTCATTGACGGGTATTAAATGACCGGTTTCGTTCTCGCGCAACCAACCCTCTGAGAGTAGGCCATCGACAAAGCTATCGAACAGGCTTTGCTCGGAAAACTCAGCGCCGGTTAAGCTAAATAGTCGCGCCAACTTGCGAGCAACGCTGAGGCTGTGTTGTTGCAGTTCCTCTCGATTCCACCGGCCATGACCCGCAATGCAAATGACCACGTACATACGCTGCAGTATTTCCAGCACTAGGTTACCCATTTGGCTGAGGTGCTCAAGCTCTTCGCTGGGTTTGCTGGGGGGGATGATTTGGGAGGTATTTCGTTCCAGCAGCCCTTGGCCTGCCAAGGTTTCTAGGACCAAATCCGTGTTTGTGGTGTCATCACAGGTTAGCTCTTGGGCAATGAATGGATAAATCACCTCAACATGTTCCTTTAGCCCTTGCTCGCTGATGCCTTGGGGGCTACGCGAAACCAAGAGGGCGACCAAGGCGGGTAGGGCAAACAGATGTAGGACGTTATTCCGATACCAAGTCAGCAGGGTTGCGTTGGCGCTGGAGCAGGTAAGCCAATCTTCTGTATCGTGTCGGCTGATGAAGCCCAGGGCTACGGTTTTGTCGATGCAGTCTTGACTGTCCCTCACATTATCCGTGAGTACCTGGGGGCCATAGAGGTTAGTCGCCAACTGCTGAAAACAACGGATTTGTTCTCGCAGCGCATCCGATTCAATGGTGAGATTGTTGCGATCTGTTAGCACTAGGGCCAAAAGATTCACAGGATTCACGCTGGCATGTTGATTGATACGCTCCATGACCGCTCGGCCGAGATCGCTCAATAATAAGTTCTTGTCTTGGTTTTTACCTTCCGACCTTTCCGTCCGCTGTTGCAGCCACTCATCGAGTTTAATGGGTGCTGCCACGTTAACTTGAAGCTCTCCGAAGTTCTGGCGAATAAGCTGCAGATTGTTGACCACCCCCAGCAGATCTTCTTGCTCTTTGGCATGGCCTCGAAGTTCTCGAAGGTAACTGCCGCTTTCGATGACTTTTTCGTAGCCAAAGTAGATTGGTACAAATGCCAAGGGTTTTGGTAATCCGCTCAACTGTTGTTCTAGGCAGAGTTTGAGTAGACCGTATTTGGGTGATAGCAGGCGGCCGCTGCGGCTGCGGCCACCTTCAGGAAAAAACTCGACGCTGTGGCCGCTGGCGAATACTTGATGCAGATATTCCTCGAAAACTGCCGCGTAAAGCGGATCGTCACGAAAGCTGCGGCGCATAAAAAAAGCGCCGCCTTGGCGCAGTAAGCGGCCGACGATGGGTAGGTTTAGATTATCGCCCGCTGCAATATGCGGCAACATGATGCCAGCCTTGAACAAGGAGTAGCTGAGCACAAGATAATCGATATGGCTGCGATGGGAGGGTACATAAACTAGGGTGTGGGTGTCGTTTACCTCGGCCAAGGCCCCGAGACCACGTATGTTGATCCCGCTGTAAATGCGCTGCCAAAACCAGCTTAGAAAGACGCGGAACAATCGCAGGGTTCGGTAGGTCATATCCGATGCAATGGTTTGGCCCATTTTGTAGGCCGCGCGATGGAGTTTGCTGAGCTTCCGATCTTTGGAGATAGCAGCGTCGCTTACCTGTTGGGCGATGGCGCTGCGGACTCTGGGTGCCCGGGTTATTTGGGCAAGTAGGGTCCGACGATGGGAATGGTCCGGCCCCAGGGTGAAAAACTGCATGGCCTTAAAACGTCGTCTGAGCAACCGTGCCGCCCGACGGGCGGCAAATTCTGAACCACGCTGGTGGATTGCTAGCTCTGTCAGGGGCACGGATTTGCCAAAGCAGACATGGACGTCACCGCGATTCAAAACGAGGCCTAAAAACCGTTTGAAACCCGCCGTTGCGGATCGCTGCTCCGAGGTTAATGCCTGCAGCAAACTGTCCTTAGGTGAACGTCCCCGACCCCAAAAAACGCAAACCGGTACTACGACAATGCGTCGGTGAACTTCGTCCGATGCGCCAATCAATTGCTCCAGCAGATCAGGCACCCGCGTCATGGTCATGCGACCGGCAATGCCTTGGGCTAAACCGAAGTAAGCACGCGGGCTTTGCCAAGTATCAATGCGAAGAGAGTCCAAAGGGGTGTTGTAATCGAAGGATTGCACGCGATCGTCATTGGGGGGGCGGTTACTGTTGAGTCCCAAGACGGCTTTTTCGACGATCACCGCATCGGCAAGTGAGTGGCTGGCCTGGGCATAGACGATTAACGGCTTTGCATCGTCGCTGGGGTATTGCTGATAAACCTGAAGGGCATCGTCGCCGCTAACCCACGGCTTTATGCCTGAGGTGATTAGGCGTCGCCAAACCGCTTGTCTTATTTTCTGCCATGTTGATGGTGCGGTGATATTCATTGAAAGGGCGTGTGGGCGATAACCCCTCGCCTAGCGACTGGGCGTTTGGCTCCTGAACAATTCGTCCGCATTGGCGCTGTCGCCGTCGCGTCCACCAACTTCCCAAATCCCATTTAATTTAAGGTCCGTTAGTGCCTTGGCGGTACCGGCGCTGTCGATCACCGTGGGGCGGAGAAACACCACGAGGTTGGTTTTGGTTTGTCGTTTGCTCTTAGATTTGAACAAGTTGCCAAGCACAGGGATGTCTCCCAGAACTGGTACTTTGCGTTGACTGTCGTTGGTGTCGTCTTGAATCAGTCCACCCAAGACAATGGTTTCGCCGGAGGCAGCAAGCACCGTGGTTTCAATCGAGCGCTTCGAGGTCACAACATCGGCAAAGGTCGAATTGCTCACGGTATTGTTCAGTACATTGGAAATATTCTGTGCCACCTCCATCCGCACCTCGTCGGTGTCATACACATGGGGGGTAACCGTCAGCTCTATGCCAACATCTTCTCTCGTTACTGTGGTAAACGGGTTATTCGCTCCGTCACTGGAGGTAGTGAAAGAGCCGGAGCGGAAGGGTACCTCTTGGCCCACTAATATTTTTGCCTCGGTATTGTCCAATGTGACGATGCTCGGTGTGGACAGCAGATTGGCGTTCTCCAAACTCGCTAGAGCGCTGATGACTGCGCCAAAGGAAACGCCGTCGATATCGACTTTCGCCGCGGCCACAGTGGGCTGAGTGATGGAGCTAATTCCAGCCAGAGCGTTTTGCCCAACATTGCCGTCTTGGTTGGCTAGGGAACCTAAAACGCTGTTGAGGCTGCCCCCCAAACTAGTGGAAATCAAGGGGACGCTCTTACCCCGAGCATCCAACCCGGCGCTTTC
>ERZ1047472.966-NODE-966-length-23452-cov-5.955977_pt1 | contig 23452 bp, 21 predicted proteins | sample MGYA00383095_ERZ1047472 | MGnify/ENA primary metagenome ERZ1047472 (study PRJEB29581, sample SAMEA5548365) | metagenome | biome: marine; feature: coastal; material: water | depth 1 m | study: Short-term variability in the microbial, nano- and picoplankton dynamics... | reverse complement strand
ATGTGCTTTCGGTCCAAGAACCCGACTCGGCGTAGTCATAGAACATTTTCGGCACCCGACGCTTGTGCAGCACACGCAAGTCTTCGACACAGGTAATGGTCTTCATTTGCTCCCCACCTTACACACCATTTTTGCAACGGTGCCATGGTAGCATCGCTGAACATCGCATATGGGGAGAGTGTTATGACCCTTGTTTTTACTCCGGACCAAGATCAGTTTCGAGACAGTATTCAGCGCTTTTTGAAAGACAAAATGCCAACCACAGAAGTTCGCCGACTGATGGCAACCCAGCGCGGCTTCGACGATGATCTGTGGCAGCAGGCCAGCCAACAACTAGCGCTGACAGGCATTCATATTTCCGAAGATCTCGGCGGCGCAGGTTTCGGCGCCATAGAGCTGGCCATAGCCTGCGAAGAAATGGGACGGTCGCTGTTTTGCGGACCGTATTTCAGCAGCGCAGTATTATCCGCCTACGCCTTGATGCTTGCAGCTGACCAAGATCAGCAAGAGCAGTGGCTGCCCGGGCTTGCCAGCGGGGATATTAGAGCGAGCTTAGCCATTACCGAAACTGCCACCATCTGGAGCGCTGCGGACATTCAAACCACGGCCAATACCAGCGGGGATGGGCAGATTCGACTGACCGGGAGCAAACACTTTGTCATAGACGGTCAGACCGCTGACCTCCTCATTGTGGCGGCACAGTCTCCCTCGGGTGTAGGCCTCTACCTTATCGAGAGCGACGCGCCGGGGCTGAGCATCAGTCCGCTCAACACCATGGATCCGACCCGCAAGATGGCGAGCCTGACTATGGCAGACGTTCCCGCCATCGAGTTGTCCCGAAGCCCCGAGAGCCTGCTATCAACATTACTCAGTGCCGCCTGCATTCTGCTGGCCAACGAGATGGTAGGCGGCGCTCAGCAGCTGCTCCAATCGTCGGTGGAGTACACTCAATTACGCTACCAATTTGGGCGCAGTATCGCGTCTTTTCAGGCCATCAAACATCGACTGGCGGACTTGCTGTTAGACGTGGAGCTTGCCCGTAGTGCCGCCTATCAGGCAGCCCAAACTTTGGCCGACTGTGGTGACCTAGCACAACTATCCCAAGCTCAGCAGCGTCAGTTAACCGAACACGCCAGCCTCGCCAAGGCCGCGGTCAGCGAGACCTATTTAAAGGTAGCCCTAGAAACCATTCAGCTACATGGGGGAATCGGCTTTACCTGGGAAAATGATACCCACCTTTGGTTTAAACGCGCCAAAGCCAGCGAGGTGTTGTTTGGCACACCCGCCGAGCATCGAGAACGCATGCTGTCGGCAATGACAGAAGCCGCCACAAAGGAGAATGCCGCATGAATGAGAACAGAATTCACACAGAAGTCACCCAGTGGTTGGGGCAGCATTGGGATCCCAACATGGATCTGATTACTTGGCGATCACTGGTCGCGGATTCCGGTTGGGGCGCCCCAAGCTGGCCAGCAGATTACTACGGTAAAGGCATGAGTCCTCAAGACGCAGCCATGGTCGAACAGGCCTTCGCAGAATACGGCGCGGTTGGGGCGGCGCAAAGCGGCGTCCGCATGTTGGCGGCAGTAACCTTGCTGGCCCACGGATCTCATGAGCAAAAACAAAAATACCTGCGGGGCATTTTGACCGGTGAAGATCAATGGTGTCAGTTATTTAGCGAACCTGGCAGTGGATCCGATCTGGCCGGCGCGACCACTCGGGCAGATTTGCGCGGCGACGAATGGATCGTGAATGGTCAAAAAGTCTGGAACACCAGTGCCCATCACGCTCAATACGGTTTGTTGTTGGCCCGCACAGATTGGGATGCACCAAAGCACCAAGGTCTTACCTACTTCATCATCAACATGGAACAGCCCGGGGTCGAAGTGCGGCAATTGGCCCAGATGAATGGTCACGCGTCCTTCAACGAAGTGTTTATGACTGATGCAGTGGTCAACCGCGATGATCTCGTTGGCGTCGAGGGCGGCGGCTGGCAATGCGCCATGACCACCTTGGCCAACGAGCGACGCTCCTTTGATCGCGCCAGGGATGTGGGGGGCCGCAAGGCCCGTAAAGGTAAGATCTTCTCCGACCTCGAAGAAGAGTTTGCCATCGCTAACGAACCCTATACTTGGTACCCCCAGCGGGCCGGACGGGTGGACTTGATCATGCCCAGGGCCGTGGAAACCGGGGCCATCAATGATCCCGCAACACGCCAAGACATTGCTCGTCTGCACATCATGGCCGAATGCGCCAAGTGGACAGGGGATAGAGCCAAGGCAGCGGCCAAAGCAGGCAAACCTCAGGGCCCAGAAGGCTCTTTAGGTAAGCTGGCGGCGAGCAACGTTGCGCGACTGGCCTCCCGGGTACACACCGCCATCAGCGGCAATGACGCCATGCTTACCGGCCCGGACAGTCCCATGGATGGGACCATTGCCGAAATTCTGGTTTCAACCCCGGCGATTTCCATTGCCGGTGGCACCGACGAGATCCAGAAAAACATCATCGCCGAGCGAGTATTGGGCCTGCCCAAGGAGCCCCGGTTTGATGACGGCCCATTCCGAGATGTTCGACGCAACACTGGCCCTGCCGCTGACGGCACAAACTGAGAATGGGTATGAACAACAAACCCCTCAGCGGTATAAGAGTGATCGAAGTTGGGCAGTTATTGGCAGGACCATTTGCCGGCACCATGCTGGCCTACTTCGGCGCCGAGGTAATCAAGGTTGAGCCTCCCGGTGAGGGAGACCCTATTCGCGGCTGGCGTTTGTTAGATGAGGAAGGCACTAGCTACTGGTGGCGAAGCTTGGGTCGTAACAAAAAATCACTAACGCTCAATCTGCGCGCTCCAGAAGGCAGAGAGATTTTGGGCGATCTGCTGAACGATGCCGACGTGCTGATCGAAAACTTTAAGCCCGGCACCATGGAAAAATGGGGACTGGGGCCGGACGAGGTCAGCAAACGTAATCCAAACCTTATCTACACTCGAATTTCTGGCTACGGCCAAACCGGGCCTTACAGTCGAAAACCCGGCTATGCCTCGGTAACCGAGGCTTATTCTGGTTTCCGCTACATCAACGGTTTTGCCGATGACGTACCCGTGCGACCCAACTTAAGTTTAGGCGACAGCGTGGCCGGCTTGCATGCGGCCATGGGCATTTTGCTGGCCTTGCTGGCTCGAAAGTCCAGCGATACTGAGGCAAACGGCCAAGTCGTAGATGTTGCCTTGTACGAGTCCATGTTCAACCTAATGGAAGGCATCGTGCCCGAGTACTCTGGAGCAGGGGAAATACGTCAGCCCGCAGGCTCCACCATTACCGGCATTGTGCCCACCAATACCTACCTATGCTCGGACGGTAAACATGTGGTCATTGGCGGCAACGGCGACTCCATTTACGTGCGCCTGATGACGGCTATCGGGCGAGAGGATCTGGCCAAAGACCCTCGTCTGGCCAGCAATCCGGGCCGAGTGACCCACCAAAAACTCATCGACGGCGCCATAGCCGCTTGGGCAGATCAACTCACCAGCATACAAGTCATCCAAGCCATGGAAGATGCCGATGTACCCGTTGGTGCCATATTCAGTATTGCCGACGCCTTCGAAGATCCGCACTATCAGGCGCGAGGCATGTTCGAGCAGGTTCAAGTACCGAACCGAGACGACACCCTAGCGATACCTGCCATTCTGCCCAAACTTATGGGCACACCGGGCAGCACCGAATGGCCGGGCGGAGAGGTTGGCAGTCATACCGACGATCTTCTCACCGCAATGGGATTGGCCGCGGATCGTATAGCCGCTTTAAAGGAGCGGGGTATCGTCTAAATTCAATCTTGCGCGCCGAGTCAGCGTGCAAACTGGAGGGAGAAAATATGAGCGTAACCATAGATACCGGAACCGACGAGCTGCTGTGCGCTATCGATCAGCGGGTGGCTACCATTACTTTAAACCGGCCAGAGAAACGCAATGCCCTGTCGGACAACTTGACACCAGCCTTGCGGCAAACTCTGTTGGATCTTGAGACCAACAACGACGTAGGCTGCATTGTTATCACCGGTACTGGTAACGCCTTTTGTGCTGGTGGAGACATTGGCGGAATGGCGGGCAATCGAAGCGAAGAGCCGGGGCCTCGGCCTACCATGCAAAACCGCATACGAACGCTGATTCATAAACAAGAAACACTAAGCATGCGCCTGTTCAATCATGCCAAGCCAACCATTGCCGCCCTCCCCGGCGTCGCCGCAGGCGCTGGCTTTTGCATCGCCTTAGCCTGTGACATTCGTATTGCTGCCGCGTCCACCTTTGTCACCACTGCCTACCGTAACATCGGATTTTCCGGGGACTACGGTGGCAGCTGGCTGCTCAATCAACTGGTGGGGCCGGCAAAAACCAAGGAACTCTTCTTCACCGGACGGCGAGTTCAATCCGACGAAGCCTTGGCGTTGGGTATCTTTAACCAAGTAGTTGAAGACGAGGCATTCCCGGAAGCGGTTACCGAGCTAGCCCGTCAAATCGCCTCTGGGCCACCTATCGCCATCGGCTATATGAAAGAAAATATCAACAGTGCGATTGAAGGCTCGCTACAAGACAATTTAGCTCGTGAAGCGGATCGGTTGATGCGTTGCGCCGCGACCGACGATCACAAAGAAGCCGTGGCCGCCTTTATGGCCAAGCGAACACCGGTGTTTACCGGCCGCTAAGCCCGGCAGCACAAAAGCAAAACCCTCAAAAGAGACCACGACGAGAAAATACTATGGCTCACTGGCAAAACTGGTCCGGACGTTTGTCTAGCACACCCGACCAAATGGCGTTCATCTACAGCGAAGAACAAGCCGGGGCTTTAGCAAAGGCAGCGTCAGAAAAGGCCAAGTCCGTTAGGGCCGTGGGGGCCGGGCACTCTCATAAAGAGCTGGTGGCGGACGGCGATATCATCGTAGATTTGCAGGCCTTGGCAGGCGTTATGTCCGTTGATGAATCCAAGGGCAGCGCTTGGGTCGGCGGCGGATCCAAAATCCATACTCTAGGACCGGCTCTCGCCCGACACGGCCTGGCACTGCCTAACCAAGGTGACATCGACGAGCAAAGTATCAGCGGTGCCACAGCCACCGGAACCCACGGTACTGGGGCAACGCTGCAAAACCTAAGCAGCCGCGTGATCGGCGCTCGAATTGCCCTTGCCAGTGGTGAGGTAGTGGAGTGTTCAAAGGATCAAAACAACGAACTGTGGCAAGCCAGCCGACTGCATTTGGGCGCTTTCGGTTTAATCACCGCCCTAGAGCTGAACTGCGTGCCCGCCTACCGACTACAAGAGCAAAGCTGGAAACTGCCCTTGGGCGAGCTGCTCGCAGATCTGGATTCCTACGTTGCCAACAACCGGCACTGCGAGTTTTTTTGGTACCCACAAACCGACAGCGCCAACCTCAAAGTGATTAACACCACCGATGACGCCGCCCAGTATCCGCTTGGTGCCGAAGGCCAGCGCTGTGGCTGGAACTATGAGGTGCTGCCAAACCACCGCCCTCATTTGCATACAGAAATGGAATACAGTGTTCCCGCAAGCGCTGGCCCAGCCTGCATGCAAGCCATTCAGAATCTGCTGAACACAACCTTTACCGATGTGCGGTGGCCTGTGGAATATCGAACCTTGGCCGCCGACGACGTATGGATGTCCACGGCCTACCAGCGGGACACCGTAACCATTTCCGTTCACCAGGGCGCCGAGCTACCCGATGAGGCTTATTACCGAGCCTGTGAAGAAGTTTTTCTGGAATTTGACGGAAGACCTCACTGGGGCAAGTGCAACTATCTCAGCGGCACCCAACTAGCCGGACAACATACGAAGTGGCGGGACTGGTGGACGATGCGAGACCGAGTAGACCCCCAGGGCACGTTCTTAAATCCGTACCTGAAAAGCATCCGGCCATAACTTAAGCACGTGCTCTCTGTGCGGATTTATTCAAATAGCTCCGACAAAAAAGCTCTTTCACAAAGACCGACTCAAAGGATCCACTCACAAGGACAAAACTCACCGTGTACCCCACCTATACCTCGAAATTTCCGGAACTAGGCTTCTACGGCTTACCCGGCCACAGCCGCACCCCACGAGATATTTTGAAGCAAGCCCAAGACGCTGAAGGGCTGGGCATTGGCAACATCATGATCTCCGAGCGCGCCGACTACAAAGAGATCTCAGCCCTATGCGGCGCTGTGGCCGCGGTTACCCAAAACCTCTACATCGGTACGTCGGGCACGAATCTCAACACACGTCATCCGGTGATTACCGCCTCCATGGGCTCAACGTTGAACAGTCTCTCAGAGGGTCGCTTTGCTCTGGGTCTGGCCAAGGGCGTTGGAGTACGCTGGAAGGCCATGAACGTAGACTTCCCCACCTTTGAACGTGAAGCAGAGTTTATTCAGCTCATGCGCAAGCTATGGCGGGGCGAGCGCGAGCTGAACCACACCAGTGCACTGGGTAACTATCCCGCCCTGCAGTTGGCCCACTACGTGGATGAGGACATCCCCGTGCTGTATGTGGGTTTTGGTCCCAACAGCTTGCATCAAGCGGGCAAAATGTACGATGGCGCACACCTGCACACCTTTATGAGCGATCAGGCGCTGAGTGAGGCAGTGGCGCATTTTCATGCTGGCCAGGCAGAGGTAGGTCGCTCAGGCGGCAAACTCTGGTCGGTGTTCGCCACCGCCTGCGATGTCAGCGAGGAACGATACCTGAAGCTAATCGTTGCCCGCCTAGCCACCTATCTGCAAATCCCCGGTTATGGCGAGGCGCTGGTGAACGTGAATAACTGGGATATGGATACCCTAACTGCCTTTAGAAGCGCCCCCATCGTGGCGAATATGACTGGGGCCATCGACAGCGTCGCCAGCTTCGCCGAACTCGCCGAGATCGAAAAACTGATTCCTGAGCATTGGCGACCCGCCGCAGTAGGCGACGCTAAAACCTGCGCCCAGCGCTGGCTGGATCAATTCAACGCCGGCGCAGATGGCATCATAATCCACGCCAGCACGCCGGAAGAATTCGCACCTGTGTTGGCAGAGTACGAGAAAATCCGACCAGCGGAGCTTTTTGCGGGGCGCACCAACCGGCCGGGCTGACGTTTAGCCGGGTGAAGAACTGAATGTAGCCGGGCAGAAGCGTGCTAGAGCCGTTCCAACAATTCTTGCGGCTGCTCTACCCATTCCTCATAACCCGAGGACCGAAACTCATCAGCGCTGCCGTAGCCGTAGAGCGCGCCGATAAAACTCATGCCGTTGTTTTTCGCGCCAATGGCGTCGTGACGTCGATCTCCAATCATCACGCTCTTGGAGCCCGTTTGATCCGTCTCGATAAGGGCATGGGCCAGCAGCTCGCTTTTGTCTTGTAAGGTACCGTCCAAACCGGAACCAAAGGTACGCACAAAGAACTGGGCTAGCTCGAAATGCTCGAGAATGCGATCGACAAACACCAGTGGTTTACTAGAGGCCACGTACAAAGGGTATTTGTCCGCAAGAGACATCAGCACTTCCGGTATGCCGTGATAAACCTCATTTTCAAACAAACCCACGTGACCGAACCGCTGCCTATATAAGGCCACCCCCTCAGCCGCACGCTCTGGACCGACCAGTTCACTGAAGTTATCTACCAGCGGGGGACCAATACACCATGTCAGATCATCCTTCGATGGCACCGGCTCCCCCATCCGCTCAAGGGCGTGCTGAATACAACCGGTAATACCCTCCTTGGGGTCTGTCAGGGTGCCGTCCAGATCGAAGAAAATTGCCTCTACAACGCGGGCATCTTGCATGGTTGTTCCTATTCCGCCCTTGGCACTATGATGATCGTCCAGCCATTTAGGATGTATGTTAGTGACTGTATCCAGCGCGTTCCCGCACATTACCAACCGTCGCATCGCCACCAACGGTATTGAGTTAAACATTGCCGAACAAGGCGAGGCCGACGCCCCCCTAATCGTCATGTGCCACGGTTTTCCGGAATCTTGGTATTCCTGGAGGCATCAGTTTGCGCCCTTGGCCGAAGCAGGTTATCACGTGGTGGCCCCTGACATGCGCGGCTACGGTGAATCAGATAAACCAGCAGACATCAGCGCCTACAATCAGATCGAGGTTGTGAACGACATCAAAGGGTTGGTTAGCGCTCTAGGTTACGAAACCGCCATTGTTATAGGTCACGACTGGGGCGGCCCCACCGCTTGGGCATGTGCCCTTTGGCACCCTGAGGTATTCACCGCAGTCGGCGTCCTGTCGGTGCCCTTTAGCCCTCGCTCGCCGGTGCCGCCATTAGAGGCCATGAAAGCCATCTTCGCAGGCAAGTTCTTTTATCAGCTCTATTTTCAGCAACCCGGGGTGGCCGAGGCCGAGTTTGAGAAGGACGTGCGTACCGGACTGCGTAAGTTTTATCACTTAGCCAGCGGGGAAATGGACTGGAATATTCTGGGTGAGAAATCCGAGCACGATGATCTGCTCACCAGCTTGATTGACCCAGACAAGATGGGGCCTTGGTTGTCCGAGGGCGACCTTGATTTTTACGTCAACGAATTCACCCATAGCGGCTTCGCCGGCCCCCTGAATTATTATCGCAATCACAACCTCACCTGGGAGCTCAGCGCAGACAAGCCCACTGAAATTCACCAGCCCGCCCTATTTGTTGCGGGAGAGCGTGATGGCGTTATCGCCATGGCTGGGCCGGCCTTGGAGAACATGCCGAACTTCGTGAAAGACCTGCGCACCAATGTTCTGATACCCAAGATTGGACACTGGACTCAGCAAGAAGCACCAGAGGCGGTGAATGAACACCTACTGAGCTGGCTAAACGGGCTCAAGTAATAACCGTGACTGAAAATAGCTCTGCATCAGGGGTCTTTCAGGACCTCACCATCGTCGACGTCTCTGGCAGCGTAGCAACGAGCTACGCGGCCAAGCTCTTCGCCGACTACGGTGCGCTGGTGATCAACATGGAATCTGCTGAAGGCTTCCCAACCCGCGGCCTGAAGCCGTTGTTGCCCAGCGGCGAGAGCGCCATGCACGGCTACCTGCACACAAACAAGCAGAGCGTGGTTGGTTGTCAAACGTACCTAAGAGATGAGCAGGCCATCGTTAACGCCGATCTGGTGATTTACGACCCAAACCATCTGCCCCGACCGGACTATCTGGCAGACATCGAACGCAACACCTGTGCCATCAGCTGGTACGGCCTTACCGGCCCTTACGCAGCCATGCAGGGTTCAGACGCCACCGTACATGCTCTAAGTGGACTGATGCGGGGTATCGGAACCCCCGAAGGACCGCCCATCATCCCGCCGGGTTATCAGGCTCAGATTATCGGCGGCCTTAGCGCGTTTAACGGCGCCCTTGGGCATTTGCTGGCCATCAGCTTAGGTAATCTAAACTCTGTCTTTCAGCTGGACGCCAGTATTTTAGAAGCCAACATGTGCTTTACCGATCTAGCCGCGATTAACGCCTATAACGACAACCCGCTGCCTCCGCGAATGGGCATCAATCGATTTCCACCCACCTACCCCTTGGGCATCTGGCCCTGCAAAGACGGCTGGCTTGGCGTCACCGCGCTAACCCCGGGCCAATGGAAGGCCTTTTGCAAACTGTTAGACATGGAACATTTTGCAGAGGTAGAACTGTTTCAGAGCAGCGTCAGTCGGTTGGAATCGTCAGACCTGTTGGAGCCGGAGATTTTGCAGGCCCTGTCTCAACACAGCGCTGAAGAGTTGTTTTACAAAGGCCAAGCCATGCGCATTCCCCTGGCCCGGGTTCCGACCATGGAAGAGCTGTTTGAGGTAGACCAGTACAGTAGTCGCAACGCTTTCAGCACGGTCACCGTGGGGGAAGAAACCTTTTCTGCTCCATCAACACCGTTCCGGCTGTTTGCAACGCCCCCGCACTTTGGCGGCACCGTGGCAGACCTTGGAGCCGACAATCATCGCTGGAGCACCACGCATGAATAGTGCACCGCTGCCTCTGTCCGGCCTTCGCATCATTGACCTGACCATGGGTTGGGCGGGTCCGCTGGCGACTCGCAATCTGGCGGATCTGGGCGCCGAAGTCATAAAAGTGGAAAGCTGCAAGCGTTTTGACTGGTGGCGCAGCTGGGAGGCCACCCCCGAGTGGGTTGCCGACAACGGTGCCGAAAAATCCCCCCAGTACCTATCGGTGAATCGCAACAAGTTGGATATCACTCTGGACCTAGAGCACCCCACCGGTCGAGAGCTGTTGCTTAACCTGGTGGCCACGGCCAATGCGCTAGTGGAGAATTACTCGGGCAGCGTGCTGCCGAAGCTGGGTCTAGACTACCCAAACTTAGTCAAGGCCAACCCGGAACTGGTCATGGTGTCTATGCCCGCCTTTGGCAGCACCGGGCCTTGGTCGGAATTCCGCGCCTACGGTTCCACCGTAGAGCATTCTTCAGGACTACCCCATTTGGTGGGTGACCCGGATCAACCACCCACCATGCAACACGTGGCCTTTGGCGACGCCGTAGGTGGCCTCAACGGTACTGCGGCGATCTTGACGGCCCTTTGGCACCAGAAACAATCAGGCAAAGGCCAGTTCGTGGATTTGAGCCAAGTGGAATGTTTGTTCCCACTGGCCGCTCACGGCGTATTGCATCAGTCAGTTACCGGCCAAGCGCCTCAGCGCACCGGCAACGCACACCCAGAGTTCGCTCCGTACGGGGTTTATCCCTGCTCTGGCGATGATGCTTGGGTGGTTATCGAAGTTACCGACGAAAACCAGTGGCAGGCCTTGCAGGGTCTGATCCCGGATCTTGCGGACTTTTCAGACCTTACGGACCGTAGGCATCGACGCGAGAGCCTCGACACGATAATCGCCCAGTGGACTCGAGAGCAGTCAGCCGACATGGCCATGCAGACACTGCAATCTCAGAACATTACCGCCGCCAAGCTCAACAACGGTCATGACTTACTCCATGAACCCCAGCTTGAAAGCCGAGGTTACCTGCAGTGGCTCGAGCGAGATCATGTGGGTTTACAACCCAACGCCAGCGCACCTTTTCGTACAGATTCAGAACCGATGCCAATACGTCACCCAGCCCCGACCTTGGGTCAGGACAACGACTACGTGCTGGAGGAGATTTTGGGACTCAGCGCCGATGAGGTGTCGGCACTTGAGCGCCAAGGTGTTATTGGTACGAAACCTGAGTTAGCAAACTAGCGGCAAGGGCCGAAAATCCTGTTAATTGACTAATTGGCCATATCCATCAGATCAGTAAATCCCGAAGGTTGATGAGGCCCAATAATCAATTGCTCCAATACGCCGTGGCCGTGGCGCTCCCCTAAAGATCCCGTCATATGGGTCTCACTAATGGCTTGGATGTGCAATGTGTGGGCGTCATCCACCTCGCTGAGCCTATGTTCTTCGTAAGTGCTGGCTGGGCCACCATGGTAGCTACCGTGACCGAAGGTCTCATGACCGTAGCCCACGCCCTTCATGTACCAATGATATTTGGGACGCATGGTGATGGTGACCTCACCGGCACCGCGGCGGCGCTGCCAGTGAATTTGAATTTCTTTGGCATGACGGGTGCCCGGAATAAAGTCGATGTGTGACGAGACTTGGGCCATGACCTCTGTCTCACCTTGGCCGTTCAGAGGCACAAAGGCGCCAGCCGTGTTCCAAGGATCGCCGAACTCATCGTCATTGAGATGATAGAGCGAGACGCCGTCCTGCCAATTAATGGGCGCCCAAAGCCAATAAAACTGCTGGAATGGTTCCGCAGACGGATTGGCTTGGGGGTCCCGCTCACCGATGGGACGTATCCCCCAAGAGCGATCCCTAGTACCTAGCCAGCGCACTGGCCCCACCTCAATCTTCTCGCCTTGATGCTTAATCCAACCCTCCCACGCACCGTTCTGAGTCAGACGGGTGTAGTCCATAAACAACTGGGAACCAAGTCGTCGGGTAAAGCGTGGCTCTTCCTGTGCCGGTGCCCGTCCGCGAAACAGCAGGTCAGCCTCAATGCCGTGCTCCGGCGCATCAATCCGTATCCGCAGGCTCTGCAGCGGCTCCACAACCTCCACCTGTATGCCTTCGACTGCCGTATCCATGCGCTCCATACCCAAGGCTCTGGAAGACAAAATGTTGTACTGCACACCGTCACGAATCAGAGAGAAGCCGGCGTCGATGACATCCAAGTGGGGATAAATTCCCATGCCCAGGGCAAAAAACGTGTCGCCTTCAATGTCATAACCGTTGAAAAAATAACGGTCGTAGAAATTCCTGCTTTGGCCCGCATAAGCTATGGGTTCCGGGCTTTGATGAATTGGGTAATCGTCGGCCTTTGACAGCATGCTTCTCTCTCCCGCCTTTTGGTGTCTTTGCACAGTCTAGCCTCATCCTTAGCTTTCTGGCAGATTGCCAATTCGAATTTATTGAGGGCGTTTTGGTGAGCCACACACCAGAACAGAAACTGTGCGGGAGAAACCACAATGACCACGATCAACGGCGTTCTAGGCGAGATTGACAGCAAGGACTTGGGGTTCACCCTGATGCACGAACACGTCATGGTGGCGGCCAGCGGTTTATCCACCCACTATCCGGACCTCCTTGGCCCTAACCGAGAACAGCGGGCCATAGACTGCCTGAAAACCGCCAAAGCCCACGGCATCGATACCATGCTGGATGCCACGACTTTTGATTTGGGTCGCGACCCTGCTCTGCTGAAGACCGTAGCAGCAGCTTCTGGGGTCAACTTGATCAACGTCACCGGCTGGTGGCTGGACGTCCCGCGCTTTATGCAGGGTGTTGGGGCCAATCAAATGGCCGATGAGTTCATCAAAGATCTGACCGAGGGATTTCGAGGCACCGATATAAAGGCCGGTATGCTCAAGTGTGCGGCGGACTTTGAAGGTGTTACGCCGCCGCTGGAAACCATGGCCCGCGCCGTGGCCAGAGCGCACCTGCAAACTGGGGTACCGATCATGGTGCATTCCTACCCAACAGGCCAAGTTGCGCGCCGCCAAATCGAAATTTTTAAGGAGGAAGGCGTCAACTTGGGCAAGGTGAAAATCGACCACAGCAACGACACCACAGACACCGAATACCTGAAGTGGATTCTGGATCAAGGCTGCTTTTTAGGCCTAGACCGTTACCCCGGGCGCTTAGTCACCCCACACATGCGAACGGTGACGCTAAAACGCCTGATGGATATGGGTTACGGCGAAAGACTCTGCCCTTCCCACGACTGCATTTGCCTGCACATTCACAACGAACAGCCTGACGGCAGCATTCCCGAACAGCACGACTTCCAAAAGAGCAATCCAGATCAGTATTTGTTCATGCACCGTCACGTTATTCCAGAACTCAAAGAGCTCGGAGCATCGGATCGAGACATAGACATGTTGTTTATCGACAATCCTCGGCGACTGTTTGAGGCCTAGGTTCGCCAGGGCATTTGGCCGCCAACCCTCCTGCCTAGCTAGGCTTTCCCGTCAACCAACCTTCACGACAAAAACTATGGATTGGAAAATTTTTCTTACCGTATTTGCCTCAGTCTTCATCGCAGAACTCGGGGATAAAACCCAGTTGGCCACCATGCTGTTTGCCGCAGACAAAGAGGTCAGCAGAACCACGGTATTTTTAGCTGCCTCAGCCGCCTTGGTGGTTGCCAGCGGCTTAGGCGTGCTAGCCGGTAGCGTGCTAACGCAAATGATTAGCGAAAAAATCCTGCACTATGTCGCTGGCGCAGGATTTATCGTTATTGGGGTTTTCACCCTGCTACGCGCCTAATCTGCCCAAAAGCAAAAGGTGGGTTAGTACTGTTCCACGGTATTTTCAAAAATGAAGCCACCTTCTGGCATGGCCAAGCGGTGTCGTTCCCCTGTGGTATCCGGGTTCCACTCATCATAACCGGCGTCACCCTTCCACATGGCCACCCGCTCACCACTGGCGGCGGGTACCACTCGTGTGTTGTAGGTAATTCCGGTGTTTTCTGAAAAATACTCGATTACCGCATCCACGGATGGCTTAAGGGAAAGGTGGTACAGGGTCACCCAGGTTGGCGGCACCAGATCAATTTCTCCTGCCGCATGCTTGCGCAGGGCTTCTTCCGGGTTCAACCAGGCATGATCCTTGATCTCGCCATCGTCGATGGCAATGTCCATAGCCCCTTCTACCTTGGCCACAAAGAACCACGTCGCAAAACGCTTCTGCTGACCCGGAGGCGGTGTCCAGTGGGAGAGGAACACATAGTCTTGTGCATCCACGGTAATACCCGCCTCTTCCTGAGTTTCTCGCACCGCTGCGGCTCGGGCTGCGGCATCTATATTGGCCTCATCGGCCACTCCTCCGGGATAGTCGGCGGCATCGATCTTGCCGCCAGGAAAAACCCACATGCCGCCAAAAGTGATTTTTGAGTTTTTGCGCAGCATCAGTACCTCGATGCCCGTGTCGCCTTGACGCACCAGAACCACGGTAGCCGCCGGTATCAGCGCCGATACATTTGGATCGTCCTCGCTGCGAGAATCGATGTTGCCGTACATATCGTTGCGATGCTGGGTGGCTTGGTCTGTTTTGTCTCTCATTTATGAGTCCTTATCTTTTTCTTTAAAACCATGGCTAAGCGAACTGCTCGGCCTTCGTATTTTCAATACACCTCATGGCGCCCGCTGGACTGCCTCGGACCAGTCGTCCCACATATCCTCGCCCACGGGCTTGGCCCGTAACTGATCCAGATCTTGGGTCCAGAAATCCGCCAGCACTGCCTGCCGGATGTGATCGCTGTAATTTTGCCCCGCAGCGTGCGCCAAGCGATGGTGCCAAAACACGATGTCACCAGCCTTACCGTGACATTCAACGGGCTCCGTATCGGCGATAACCCGCTGCAGCTCCGCCTGATACGCCTCAGTGTGGGTGATTCCCTTGAACCCGGGTAGGTGGGGATAAAACGGCACGCGGGGCTGATCGTAGCGCAGGGCGAAGGTTTGAAAGAGCCGCTGATGAGATCCAGGCCATACTTTGAAGGCTCCCCCATCCTCTGGACAATCGTCGATCAAACCCACCACCCCAAGCTGGAAGGGATGACCGTCGGTGTGCACCCCATCGGCTTCACGTCCTTTGTTGCCATAGGGCAACGTACAGTAAACCCCGCGAGCACCATCATTGCCCAGCGCCGGATCCGTCGGCCCTCCGGGCCACGCGCATCCATGGCTACCCATGGGCTGGCCGTCTACCACGGCCTGACGCAATCGACCGCCCAGCAGCTGCTGGGCCATGGCACAAATGGACTGGGAGTAAATCAGGCTAATCACCTCGGGACTGACGCCCAGAAATCGATTTAACCATCGGAAACCGGCGCGCAAGTGGCGTTCATCTGAACTCTCATCCTGCTCTGGGAATGGCCCGAGATAAGTCTCAGGGTTGTCTGCCTGCAATCGGGAACTTGCAGGCAGCGCCTGCCACATCAGGTCCCGCACGCGCTGACAAAGGCCTGAATCCATGGCACTTGGCACGATCAAGTAACCATTGGTCTTAAAGAACGCGATCTGATTGGAGTCCAGCATTCCGGCCTCCCCGCCACCATGCTTTGGAGGCCACAACATAGCATCATGGGGTTTTTCTGACCATGCTGATCCCGTTTCCGCCGCCCCATTGCAGACCGTCGAACAACAAAAATACCCGCCGCGGCCGCAAGTACTTTTTTCGACCTGCCTAACTGGGTTAGCTTAGGCCTCCAGATTGAGGAGGGACCCCATGGCACTAGCGGACATACGCGTCATCGACTTAACCGATGAGCGCGGTATTTATGGCACCAAACTACTGGCCGACCTTGGCGCACAGGTACTGCGACCCGAGAGCGAACAGGGAGACCCCTTGCGTCGACGTGGCCCTTTCCTAGCCAGGGACGAAGGGGGTGTTTCGCTGTGGCACAGCTTCTTTGCCTCCAACAGGACCTTTGTCAGCGTTGATCAGAACGACGTGGCGTCTTTCCAGACCCTGCAATCACTATGTACCAGCGCGGATCTGATCTGTGTATGCCAAGACAGCCCGTCAGCGGCATTGGTTGATCTGGAGGCAGCTAAAGAAGCCAACCCAGGGCTGGTCGTAGTGGAGCTGTCTTCCTTTGGCAAGGAAGGTCCGTGGTCAGACTTTTTAGCTCCAGATATTGTGGCCGGTGCCCTAGGCGGCGCAGCGGCCACTACTGGTGATGTAGACACCGCTCCGCTGAAAAACTTTGGTGAACTGAACTTTATGATTTCAGGCGCCTATGCCGCGATTGCGGCCTTGAGCGCCCTGTATAGTCAGCGCCGAACGGGACAGGGACAGACAGCTCACCTTTCGGTACACGAGTGCATAGCCTCGTGTTTGGAACATGTGTTCATGTTCTATTTTTACCATCAAACCCTGAACCGCCCCGAGGGCCGGGTTCTACCAAGACGAGGCGCCCTGCACTGGTCCGATGCCTACGGCGTTATGCAAGGCCTTAACGGCTGCATTATGGCCACCCCAGCCCCGGACTTTGACAATCAGCTGATGTGGCTCATAGAAGAGGATGTGCACGACGATCTAATTGACCCTAAATATATGGAGCCGGAAAACCTCCGCCTACGAACCCATCGCGTTATGGAGATTATGGGTGGCTGGATCGCGAACAAAGACGTAGAGGCGCTTTTTCACGAGGCTCAATCGCGACATGCTCCTTATGGCTGGGTGTTACCCATTGAAAAGGTTGCCGAAAATCCTCAGCTGCGAGAGCGGAATTGGTATGTGCCCTATGAAATAGACCAAGCCACCATTTCATCTCCTGGGGCGCCTTATCACTTCAGCAAAACGCCTTGGCAGCTAAAGCCGTATCGCTCCGAAGCGAAACCGGTGGGCGAAATTGCTGGGCAGTTGGGTTGGCATCCACGAGAAAACCCTTCTGCCGCAGCGGACCAGACGAAGCCGCTGGCCGGCCTTAAGGTTTTAGACTTTACCCACGTGCTGGCAGGGCCCTTTGCTACGCGGATGTTGGCGGACATGGGCGCGGACGTGATTAAAATCAACTCCGCCGAACGAGCGGTCACGACCCAAGACCCCCACCACCCCTACTACCTGATGTGGAATCGCAATAAGCGCGCCTTGGCTCTGAAAATGTCAGATCCCTCAGCTAAGCAACTCGCCCGTCGTTTGGCGGATGAAGCCGACATTGTCATCGACAATTTTTCCGTCGGCGTTCTCGATCGCTGGGGCATCGGCTACGACGATGTGAGTCAAACCAACGCCGGCGTGATCTATGTGCAGATGTCCGGCATGGGCGATGGCGGCCCCTGGTCTAAGTACGTGACCTATGCGCCGACTATTCATGCGCTCTGCGGCCTCACCGCTACCACCGGCGTTCCCGGCCGAGAAGACATTGGTATCGGATTTTCCTACAACGACCACCAAGCCGGCTTACATGGCGCAGTGGCCGTGCTGGCAGCGCTGCAGGCGCGCCATCAAACAGGCAAAGGTCAACGAGTCGATATTTCTCAATTTGAGGTGGGCATTAACTTTATTGGCCCGTCTTTGTTGGACTACGCCGCCAACGGCACCAAGGCGAGACCAACGGGCAACCACCTACCCTACGATGCAATGGCCCCACACGGCTGTTATCGCTGCGCAGACGCCCCGAGGGATACCGGTGCTGACGTCGACACTCAGGCCATGGTGGCTCAGCGTTGGATCGCCATTGCTTGCACCAGCGATGCACAATGGTTAGCGCTCAAAACGGTGATGGGATTACCCGGCTGGGCTGAGGACGAAGCCTTTGCTACCAGCGAAGGGCGTTACCAGCAACGCACCACCTTAGATGAACGCATAGCCCAGTGGACCAAAACACAGGACGCCCATGAGCTAATGATGCAATGCCAGGCCGCCGGGGTGCCAGCCGGCGTTGTTCAAGACGGCGCTGATCTGGCGGAACACGACCCCCAGCTCCGACTGAGAGGGTTTTTGCAGCCCTTAGATGATGTGCATCCTACCCTCGGACCTACCTGGATCGACCGGCTGGTGATTCAATTTGACGCCACCCCTTGCGACGACTATCAACGGGTGCGCGCAGTGGGTGAAGACAGCGGGGCGATCTTAAAGGACTGGTTAAACCTAGACGACGATTCGCTGAACGAGCTGACCGACGCTGGGGTGCTGAGCTAGCTCCGCTTAAAGACCTCTTTGAGTGGATTGGCTTTGAGCACAGGAGCTACTTGGCGTTGGCTCGCGGCTGCCAGTCTCTCTGGTTCGCACTCTGGCTAAGTATTCGCCGCATGTGTCCTGCCGCTTGCGCATTTGGCTGAACCTGGCGATACACTAGGGTTCAATCCTAGCCCAGTTGACGTTCCCTCGGCTGGGCATCGTTCACCGCACACACCGGAGCCACCTATGTTGCAATTGCTTTGGCAGGGCGAGTACGCGGTTTTCACCTTACTCATCGTCGCCTTGATTTTGTCACTGACGGTACACGAACTGGGCCACGCTCTGGTGGCCAAATGGTTTGGTGATGACACAGCCCAGCGCGCAGGGCGCGTGACCCTCAATCCTCTGGCACACATTGATCCCATGGGATTGTTGATGGTGGTTTTGGTGGGTTTTGGTTTTGCCAAACCCGTGCCCACCAATCCGGCCAACTTCTCTAGTCCACGGGCTGATCTTTGGGTAGCCGCCGCTGGCCCTGTTATGAACCTGCTACTGGCACTGGTGTGCTGGAACGGCTTTTTGTTGGCGCTGCAGGCGGGCTGGCAAAATCAGGGTGCTCAGGTGTTTTTCACCCTGCTTGCTCGCATCAACCTGCTACTGATGATTTTTAATCTGCTGCCTATCGGCCCGTTAGACGGGCATTACATCGCTCCACATTTGATGCCCGACAAGCTGGCTCGGCTTTACCGTTACTACAACGCCCGCTATGGCGCCATGGTCCTGCTGGCCATCGTTATTGGGAGCCTAATGGGACTGCCGATTCTGCGTTTCGTGGCTGAACTGTCCATTACCCTGCTGAGCCTCATCACCTTCGTGTAGGCGACTTGGTAAGCGCCGGCGGCAAAGGGGCCGCCGAGGCTCTGATCTAACGCTTAGTCGGCCTGGGGGTTACGCCAGCGCTTGCTCCAAGTCTGCAATGATGTCGTCGATATGCTCGATGCCCACAGACAAGCGTATGGCTTCTGGGGACACACCCACTGAGGCCTGCTCTTCTTCGCTGAGCTGGCGGTGGGTTGTGGATGCCGGATGACAAGCCAAGGATTTCGCGTCACCGATATTCACCAGGCGTTTGAACAACTCCAGAGCGTCGTAAAACTTCACGCCAGCATCGAAGCCGCCTTTCACACCAAAGGTCATTATCCCGGATGCGGATCCATTCATATACTTTTGAGCCAGGGCATGATGAGGGTGATCCTCGAGGCCTGCGTAGCTAACCCACTCAACCTTGTCATGGTTTTGCAGATACTTGGCCACGGCCATGGCATTGGTGCAGTGGCGCTCCATCCGCAGAGGCAGAGTTTCTATACCTTGCAGCAACTGGAAGGCGCTTTGGGCAGAAAGCGCTGCGCCGGTATTTCGCAACGGCACGGTACGCGCCCGACCAATGTATGCCGCTGGCCCAAAGGCCTCGGTGTATACCACGCCATGATAGCTGGCTTCCGGCGTATTCAGGCCCGGATACCGCTCGGCATTTTCAGTCCATGGGAAATTACCGGAATCCACGATGACGCCGCCCAGCGTCGTGCCGTGTCCACCCATGTACTTGGTTACCGAATGAACGACGATATCCACACCGTGCTCGATAGGCTTCAACAACGAAGGTGAGGCCACGGTGTTGTCAGCAATAGTGCAGACGCCGTGACGGCGGGCCATTTCTGCCACCGCTGCGATATCAACGATGTTCCCCGCCGGATTGCCGATGGTTTCCATGAACACGGCCTTGGTGTTGTCGTCGATTAGCGCCTCAAGGGCGTCAACAGAATCATCTGCTGCGAACCGTACGTCGATACCCAAAGCCGGGAACATATGGGCGAACAGCGTGTACGTGCCACCATACAATTGGGGGACGGTAACGATGTTGTCGCCGGCTTGGGCAATGTTAATGATGGCGTAGTGAATCGCTGCGCTACCAGCTGAAACCGCCAAGGCGCCGACCCCGCCTTCCAAAGCGGCAATACGCTGCTCCAGAACATCGCAGGTGGGATTCATAATACGGCTGTAAATGTTGCCGGGTACCGCCAGATCAAACAGATCGGCACCATGCTGGGCGTTATCAAATTCATAGGCCACAGTTTGGTAAATAGGTGCGGTTACCGAATGAGATGTCGGATCAGTGGTGTAGCCCGCGTGGATCGCTAGAGTTTCGTCTTTCATAGCCTTCTTTGTTCTCCTTGATTTGTCGCGGCAGTCGCGACTTGTTAAGTACCGAGTAATTGCTTCTAAGCGCGAACTGCCTGGCCTTTCAGTCCGCGATGACCGGACATTTTCGGTTGACGCCTATTGTGCCTTCCGCGGAACAGGAAGCCCAGAGATGCCTGATGGTGGAACCAGAGCAAAACTTCGTGCCATCACACCTGCGCTGGGGTCTTTGTTACCAGCCCAGATGCGTGCACACTAAACCACAGAGTCGCCAACGCTATGACCACTGACACCAGATGAACCCAATCTCTCACTCTGTTCGCTTTCCAATAGGCGCTCGCTACATCAATCGACAAGTGCTGGGCATTTTTCTCGCGGCCTTAGCCGTGCTGATGTCCATCGCCCTTGGCGACCGGCTGATTCGTTTTCTCGAGCAGGCAGCTAGCGGCGGCATTCCCGGCGACCTAGTACTTTACTTGCTGCTGCTCCGAATGCCGGAAATGTTTCAGCTGGTACTGCCTTTTGCCCTCTATATTGCCCTGCTCATGGGTTTGGGGCGCCTGTATTCCAGTCAAGAAATGGCTGTGCTGCGCGGCGGCGGCATGAATACTTCCATGTTGCTTGTGTGGCTAACGCCGATGATTGCCCTCATTACCCTACTGGTCGGGCTTACCTCGCTCTACATCACCCCAAACGCCAAGCACGCCTTGGAGCAAGAATTAGACACGCTGCAGCAAAACATCGGGTTGGCTGCCTTACAGCCCGGGGTGTTTCGTATTGAAGACGACGGTGAACAGGTCACCTACAGTGATTCCTTGGCGGATGACGATCAAACCATCTTGGACGTTTTCATCCAGCGGCGTCTGGAAAACGGTGAGTACATGACCGTTTGGGCAGAGCGCGGCAAACGCAATGAACCCGATGACAGTGGGCGACAAACACTGGTTCTTGAGCAAGGTAGGCGCTACCAAGGCTCGCCAGGCAGCCCCGCCTTTGAGGTCATGTCGTTCGATCGCCTGAGCATCAGTATTGAAACAGAGCCGGTACTGGAACGGGTCAGAGACGTGGACTCGCTGACCACTAGCGACCTGGATAACACGCCAGGCCAAACCGCCGAGCGTCACTGGCGGATAGGCTTGCCGATCTTCTGCCTTATTCTTGGCCTAATGGCGATTGCAAAGTCCTCGGTTCAACCACGCACTGGCCAATTTGCCGGCATCGGACCGGGATTGGTTTGGATGCTGGGCTATTACTTGGCCTTGGTATTCAACCGTTGGTTACTCGAAGAAGATTTGCTTAATGATTTTGTCGGTATTTGGCCTACCCACCTGCTCTTCGGCGGTTATGCTATTGCCACTTTGCGGCGCCTTGGCATGCCGGCCAGCGACTAGTACCGCCCTACAAACCAAGACGAATTGACGCCCTAGGAGCCAAGCAACTATCCATGTCTAAACCTGATGAGCCCATCACCACGTCCACCCAAAACTCGGCAAAGCAAGACCCGACAAAGCAAGACCAAGATGGCGTGGGGAATGACGCGGGGCAAAACGGCAAAGCGGTAAGTTCCGGACAGCTACCCCTATGGCTAGGCTACGCCGGCCTTCTTCCCATGGCAGGTGTACTTGCAGGGCAGTGGTTTTTGCCCCAGTACGCGGGCCAACTACTGTATTTGGCCATGCTCTATGTGGGCGCTATTTTCGCGTTTCTTGGGGGCATCCAATGGGGTCTGAGCCTGCGATTGAGCGACACCCATCGCAATGACAGCGCCCTGCGACTTTTGATTAGCGTGCTGCCGGCCCTCATAACGGTCATAGCCTTGGTGATTCCTCAGGCCTTTGGCTGTCTGCTGCTGGGCCTGGGCCTTTGGGGACTACTGTGTTTCGAGTGGGCCAACCGCCGGAGCCTGCAGCTTCCTGTCTGGTACCTACCCTTACGCATTAATTTGACCGTGCTGTTGAGCGGTTCTCTGACTGCCGCACTGTGGCTTGGGTAGCAGGCGTCCGGCGATGACTGAACATTGACGCTTTCTATACGCCCTAACCGGTTATTGTTGCCCCACGCCGTCGTCACACAAGAACAAAACGCTTCCAATGCCAACGCCTACATCACACCTTTCCGACGCAGACATCAGCCGAATCATTGAAATGGCTTGGGAAGATCGCACCCCTTTTGAAGCCATTGCGGCCCAATTCGCGGTAACCGAGCCTCAGGTCATTAAAATCATGCGGGGCAACATCAGCACCGGTGCCTTCAAGCGCTGGCGCGCTCGAGTCACTGGGCGAAAAACCAAACACACAGAGCTCCGCCAGCCGAGTGTATCCCGACATCAATCCAGCACCCACAATAAGGCCAACCGCTAGCAGTAACCTGGAGCCCTAGTCGCTCTTTTGAATGTTGCCCATGGTGCCCATGACCGTGGAAACGAGAGTCGATACGTCACCCAACTGCGCAGGCACAATCATCGTGTTATTGGTTTGCGCCAAACGACCGAACTCTTTCACCCACTGCTCGGCTACCCGCAGATTGATCGCATCCTTACCACCAGGTTCGTTAACCGCAGCCCCCACGGCTCTCACGCCAGCAGCGGTGGCTTCTGCGATCAGGCGTATCTCTTCAGCACGACCCTCGGCTTCGTTTATTTGCCGCAGTTTTTCTGCCTCTGACAAGTTGATGGCTTCCTGTCGCTCACCTTCTGAGACGTTGATTCGCGCTTGACGCTCACCCTCCGAAGAGGCGACTACGGCGCGCCGCTCTCGTTCAGCCCGCATTTGTTTTTCTAGGGCGTCTTTCACGGACACCGGGGGAACGATGTCTTTGATCTCGTATCGCAGGATTTTTACCCCCCAAGGCTCTGCTGCTCGATCGACAGCGTGTACCACTTGAGAGTTGATGGTCTCGCGTTCTTCAAAGGTGCGATCCAGTTCTATCTTACCAATCTCGGAGCGCAGTGTTGTTTGCGCCAGCTGAGAAGTCGCGAACAAGTAGTCCTGAATGCCATAGCTGGCCGCTCGGGAATCGTTCACCTGCAAATAAATCACCCCATCAATTTCTACGGAAATGTTGTCCTTGGTGATGCAACTTTGCGACGCCACATCGACAGTTTGCTCTTTCAACGTGTGC
>ERZ1047472.962-NODE-962-length-23531-cov-7.298432_pt1 | contig 23531 bp, 27 predicted proteins | sample MGYA00383095_ERZ1047472 | MGnify/ENA primary metagenome ERZ1047472 (study PRJEB29581, sample SAMEA5548365) | metagenome | biome: marine; feature: coastal; material: water | depth 1 m | study: Short-term variability in the microbial, nano- and picoplankton dynamics... | reverse complement strand
CTTGGGCTCTGGCTTAGGCTTGGGCTCTGGTTTGGGTTTGGGTTTGGGTTTGGGCTCTGGTTTGGGCTTAGGCTTAGGCTTAGGCTTAGGCTTGGGCTCAACTGCAGGTTGCACATTTTGTGGTTTCGTTTCCGGCGACCACAGTTCCACCATTACAGGCTCTGGATCTCGATGGTTCCAATCTAAGCTCACAACCAGAAACAGAAATAAAACAACGTGAATCAGGATAGATAAAAAACCCGACTTTATTCGAGACTGTTTTACTCCTCGAGACATTTATTCCTTCGGTGTTACCATCAAGCCAACACGCTCAACATTCATTTTTTGTAACACGTCCATCATATCCATCACTCGCTCATATCGAACACTTTTATCAGCAGAAATAAGGATTGGTTGATTTGGATTAGCGTCTTGTTTTTGCGTCACAACAGATAACAACTCACTCCATCCAATAACCCTGGTCGCTTTAGATTTTTCCCTATCGATATAAGCAAAATCTCCACCAGCCTTTATGATGAGTTCTAATGGTCTTATAGGTATTTGAGACGATTTACCAACGCTAGGCAATTCCACAACTCCAGGATTGAGCATTGGGGCGGTCACCATAAAGATCACCAGTAACACCAACATCACATCAATGTATGGAACAACATTCATTTGATTCATTAGCTTACGCTGTCTTTTTGCCATTACGTCACCTGTAAATCATAAGGATCAAATTTGGGTTAACTAACCGTCACTGAACGCTGCAACAAATTTGATATTTCCTCCATTCCACTTTCGTATCTGGCAGTTAATCGCTCCACATCACGGACATACCGGTTATAAGCCAACACGGCTGGTATTGCAGCGAATAGTCCCATTGCGGTAGCAATTAATGCTTCTGCAATGCCTGGTGCGACCTGCGCTAAAGTTGCCTGCCCTACATTAGCTAGTCCTCGAAATGCGTTCATGATCCCCCAAACCGTTCCAAAAAGACCGACGTAAGGACTCACCGATCCTACTGTTGCTAAGAACGACAAGTTCATTTCTAATCGGTCTAGTTCTCTCTGGTACTGGGCATTCATCGCTCTTCGAGTTCCATCCATTAGGGTTGGTAAAGACATGCCAGTCTGCTGCTGAAGCTTTGTGAACTCTCTCAGCGCTGACTCAAAAATTCGATCGAGGGCGCCGCGCGATTTACTCGCTCGAACATGCTGATATAAACTGCCCGGATCATTAACAGAAGCAAAATGCCCCTCAAAAGCTCTAACGCTCCTAAATGCATCCTTAAATATCTCCCTTTTTAAAAAAATATACCACCACGAAACCAGAGACATCACAAGTAACGCAACCATTACCAATTGGACCAAAATGCTGGCGTTAACAATCAACGAGAAAAAAGACATGTTCTCCGACATGCTCACTGGCATAAATACCCTTTCTTTTTGTGAAGAGAATCAAACATACGGCTCTAGTCTATCCTTTAGCGAATATGGAAATCTAATGGGCGCGAACTTGAGCGAGTGGATACATGCCAAATTAACATTAGCGCTAGCTAGGATCAATCCACTTCGACACACAGATTGAGTCAATGTCAACTGAGCGCGACCGACCTTGACGGTATCCACAGAAATATCAAGCTCGTCATCGAGTCGACCAGGTTGATGGAAATCAATTGACAACTTGCGAACAACCAAAAGAACATTAAACTCCTTTGCTAACTTTCCAGACTCGAACCCAAGGTAACGCAACCAATCAGCTCGAGCACGTTCCAAAAAATCCAAGTATCGAGAATGGTAAATCACACCACCCGCATCGGTATCCTGATAATAAATTCGCGTCTTCAATGCAAAAATAATCTTTAAGCCCCTTTGAATAAATCTGGCTTATCGTTAACTGTATTCTCAACCCCAAGATGACTAAAAGCTCTTGGGGTTGCCAACCTCCCACGTGGAGTCCTTTGGAGATAGCCCTCTTGTATTAGAAATGGCTCAATCACGTCCTCAATAGTATCCCGAGATTCGCCGATCGCCGCAGCTAAATTATCAACGCCCACGGGGCCTCCCGCAAAGCGATGAATAATCGCTTCAAGTAGCTTACGATCCATAATATCTAGACCTCTCCCGTCGACGTCTAAGTTCATTAACGCGACACTGGCGACTTTTTCATCGATTTTTCCATCGAATTGGACGTCAGCGAAATCTCTAACACGACGCAAAAGGCGGTTAGCTATGCGCGGAGTTCCCCGCGATCTAGAGGCTATTTCTACCGCACCGCCATCATCAGTCGCGGTATCGAGTAATTCGGCGGACCTTTTGACAATCTTTGTCAATTCGTTTGGCGTATAAAATTCTAACCTGGAAACGATGCCAAATCGGTCTCGCAGTGGATTGGTCAACATGCCCGCCCTGGTTGTCGCGCCAACTAAGGTAAACGGCGGTAGGTCAAGCTTCACTGATCGCGCCGCTGGTCCCTCACCAATCATAATGTCGAGCTGAAAATCTTCCAAAGCAGGATAGAGAATCTCCTCGACGGCGGCAGATAATCTGTGGATCTCATCAATGAATAAAACATCATTAGCCTCGAGATTGGTCAGTAATGCAGCAAGATCACCTGCCTTCTCAATGACAGGACCGGAAGTTTGTCTGACGTTGACACCCATTTCTCGACCGATAATATGCGCTAACGTCGTTTTTCCTAAGCCTGGAGGGCCAAACAGCAAGACATGATCCAAAGGTTCTTTTCGGCCAATCGCTGCTTGGATAAAGACGCTTAACTGACTACGTATCTTTTCTTGGCCGACATATTCATCTAATCGACTAGGCCGCAAAGCCCTCTCAACCTTTTCCTCGGATAGGGGAGATGTCGATACAGGAGATACCAACCGGTCAGTTTCAATCATCTCAACATGTCCCAAAAAGAAAATAAAACCCGATCAATACCAGACGCTATCTGATTTTTTAAACCCGCACGCGGTGATCGACATTCCTGGCGCCTTAATATCTCTAGAACTATCATCACCCGATTATATCTGATGCCACCCACAACTACTCACACAAACTATGGCAATCTCTTTACCGATCGAGATTTCAGCTTGATGAGATCAACTGCAGTGTTTGACGAATCGTCTCCGAGAGAGTTAAGCCTTCATCCACTCTCAAAACACAAGCCCGCGCTTCTCGCTCACTATAACCTAGAGATACAAGAGCACTTATGGCATCGTCAACTATGCTCGGCGAAGATGTACCATTAGGTAAGTTATCTGGCCCAGTCAATTTATCTCTTAACTCTAAAATTAACCTCTCGGCAGTCTTCCTGCCGATACCAGGGACCTTAGTAAGACGAGCAATATCCTCAGCATCGACTAAACTTTTGAGTTCATCCATACTCAGCGCTGAAAGTATAGCCAATGCGATTTTCGCACCAATACCGTTAACTTTGAGAAGCTGCCGAAACACAGTTTTTTCTCCGGATTTATTGAACCCGTAAAGCAGGTGTGCGTCTTCTCTAACGAGTAAGTGCGTATGAAGCGTCACCTTCTGGCCCACTTCAGGCAGATCGTAAATAGTGCTCATCGGTGCTTCAATTTCATAAGCGATCCCATTGACCTCTAGAACCAACATCGGCGGCGCTTTCCCAATTAAAACCCCAGAAATTTGACTAATCATAATAGTTTCTTTCGACTCTAAGTCACGTCAATACGTTTAATTTTGCTCAACACCCTTTCAGAGTGGGCGTGACAAATTGCACACGCCAATGCATCTGATGCATCAGTGGATGGCGCACTTGGTAATTTAAGCAACCGCTTAACCATTTCCTGAACTTGCGTCTTATCAGCATGACCATTCCCGACGACAGATTGCTTAACTTGTAACGCCGTAAACTCTGATACGGATAAATTTTTAAGAACAGCCGCGGATATCGCTGCTCCACGGGCTTGGCCCAGTAACAGTGTCGATTTTGGGTTCACATTGACAAAAACCTGTTCCACAACAGCAACTGATGGCGCATAACCGTCAATAATTTCGAGAATACCAGTCAGGATTTCTTTCAGCCGCTCTGGGAGGCCATTTCCCAACGTTTTTATGCAGCCACTGGTTACGTAAGTTAATCCCTGCTGATCCGAATCAATGACGCCGAATCCGGTGACTCTAAGTCCGGGATCAATCCCTAGGAGCCTCAAAACTTTCGCCAGAATTGATCATCCAGAGCCTCAAACATCACATGATGCCGTTGTGTATACATCCTGTACATCGTCAAGAGACTCTAACGCGTCTAAAAGCTTCTGCATTTTCTCCGCTTCATCGCCTTCTAATTCGTTTAAAGTGCTCGGTCTGTGAGTCACTTCTGCCATCTCTGGTATGAGCTCGGCCTTTTCAAAGGCAAGTTTTAGAGCACTGAATTCGCTCGGGTTAGCAACAACTTCTATGCTGCCATCCTCATTAGAAAGCACGTCCTCTGCACCCTCAGACAAACCAACGTCCATGATAAGCTCCTCATCCAACCCTGGTGCAAAAACAAAAAAAGCACAATGCTTAAAAAGAAACGCAACCGAACCATCCGTGCCCAAGTTTCCTCCATGCTTAGAAAAGGCGTGCCGAACATCCGCAACCGTTCTTTTCGTATTATCAGTTAAACAATCGACCATGACTGCAGCGCCACCAATACCATAACCCTCGTAGCGAGCTTCTTCATAATTCACCCCATCTAACTCACCAGCACCTTTTTTTGCTGCCCGATCAATAGTCTCTTTAGTCATGTTAGCGTCAAGCGCCTTATCAATAGCCAAACGCAGCCTGGGGTTTGAGGCAGGGTCAGCCCCCGCAAGTCGAGCAGCAACAGTGATTTCCTTTATCAATCGAGTGAATATTTTTCCTCTTTTAGCATCAGCGGCAGCCTTACGATGCTTAATGTTCGCCCATTTACTGTGTCCAGCCATAGCTTCCTACCACCTCTCAGCAACTTACATAAAAAATAATGTTTAATCGCTCAACAAACAATTTAATCCCGACTATTAAATTTAAACATTAAACCTAAAATGCATGATATCGCCGTCGAGCACAACATAGTCCTTTCCCTCTAACCTCACTTTACCCGCATCCTTAGCAGCAGCCTCACCACCATATTCAACAAAATCACTGTAACTTACTACCTCTGCTCGAATAAATCCTTTTTCGAAATCAGTGTGTATCACACCGGCCGCCTGGGGAGCAGAACTGCCTCGTCTCACGGTCCAAGCCCTCACTTCTTTTTTGCCAGCCGTAAAATAGGTTTGCAATCCCAGCAGCTCAAAAGCCGCTCTAATGGCCCGATTCAAACCAGGCTCGTCCATGCCTATATCCGCCAGGAACATTTTTTTCTCGTCGTCATCTAGATCAATTAACTGAGCCTCAAGTGCAGCTGAGATGGCGACTACGTTAGCCCCCTCTTCTAAAGCCATGGATTTAACCTTCTCTAACATAGGATTCCCATCAAAACCCTTCTCACTAACGTTCGCCACATACATCACCGGCTTCATGGTTAAAAGAAAGAAAGGGTGAAGCGCTAAACGTTCTTCCTTAGATAAATCCACCGTACGCGCCGCATTCCCCTGATTCAGCGCCGTTTCAACCTTTTCGAGGACATCTAGAGTTCGTTTAGCATCCTTGTCATTACCAGCCCGAGCTTGCTTACTATAACGAATGACCTGCTTCTCAATTGAAGCAAGGTCAGCTAATGCGAGCTCGGTATTTATAACCTCAATGTCTGAAATGGGATCGACCTTACCCCCTACATGAACGACATTATCATCCGTAAAACATCTGACCACGTGCGCAATAGCATCTGTTTCACGAATATTTGCAAGAAACTGATTACCTAACCCCTCGCCTTGAGAGGCTCCTTTAACCAAGCCAGCGATATCTACAAACTCCACGAGCGCTGGTACTGTTTTTTCAGGCACCACCATTGTTGATAACTTATCCAACCTAGCATCTGGCACCTCAACCACACCAACGTTTGGCTCGATCGTACAAAATGGATAATTTTCAGCAGAAATTGTCGCTTTAGTCAGCGCGTTAAACAGTGTTGATTTTCCCACATTTGGAAGCCCTACAATTCCACACTTCATGTTGATTTTTCCTTAATACGTATTAGTTGAAATCAGAGCTTGGGATTAGAAGTATGTAAAACTAACATGGCTTCACTCATACTATCGGCCATGATATTCGGACTCACATCTAAAGAACGTTGAATTCCCTCTTGAATAAGCGATTCATCGGTATACTCAGGTCTACGAAGTACATAATCAGATACTTTATGCCTATCTCCTGGGTGACCAATACCAATTCTTAATCTCCAACAACTCAAGCTCAAATGTCGTCCAACGTCTCTAATCCCGTTATGGCCACCATGGCCACCCCCCTGTTTTAGCCTCACAATTCCCGGCTCTAAATCAAGCTCGTCATGCACTACTAGAATCTCGCTCACGTCAATATCATAAAAACTGCTTATAGCTTTTACTGCACGACCACTTTCGTTCATGAACGTTTGGGGCTTTAGCAACCTAAGATCAGCACCGTTAACTTTAGCACGGGCTACATCTCCAAAAAATTTTGACTGATGCTCAAAGGTGACGCCCAATTTTGTCGCTAATTGATCGCACCACCAAAACCCAACATTATGTCGGGTCGACTCATACTTACCACCTGGATTCCCTAACCCTACAAGCAGTTTCATGTGCCAATCATCCGCAACCCTAATTATAAAAAAAGCCGAGCACCAATCGCTGCTCGGCTATTGACATACATTAAACTAATTTAAGACTCGCTCGCATCACCCTTGTCTGCTTCTGAAGCATCACCGGTAGCAGATTCCTCATCACCACCATCGGATCCCGCACCATCGTCTTCATCAACTGACCCTCGAGCTTTTTGTATTGCTACCACACTAAGATCCTCACCACCCCTCACTAGGTGCGCTAATTCAACACCGTTTGGCAAATTCAGTTGCGTCAAGTGGATGGCATCACCAATTTCCAAAGCCACGCAATCGACCTCAATGTACTCTGGTAAATCTCCTGGCAAACATGAAACTTCCACTTCAGACTCAATCCGGTTAACAACACCACCGCCTAACTTAACACTCGGCGCTTCCTCCTCATTCACAAAATGGAGTGGTACGCGCATGGTAATTTTTTCTTTAGCCGATACTCGCTGGAAGTCAACGTGAAGGACTTCTATCTTAAAAGGATGCATTTGGTAATCACGAAGCAATACCTTTTCCACCTTACCCGCTAACGACATATCCACAATAGACGCACGAAAAACTTCTTTTTTTAGTTGCATTAAAGTTTCTTTGTGATCAAGTTCGATCATCTCAGCCTCGGATTGACCACCATAAAGGACTCCAGGTACCTTGCCCGCTCTGCGGAGACGGCGGCTCGCACCCGTTCCCTGCGTAGACCGAACTTCAGCATTAATCTTCATATCTGACATTTTACTTCTCCAATTTATAAAAAGAATCGCCTCGCGACCAATTTGATTCCCGTAAAAAACGCTAGTTTAACCTAGCAAGTGATATTAAGCTTCAATCTATAAATAACGATGAAACAGAATCCTCATCACTAATCCGCCGTATCGTTTCGGCAAAAAGATTAGCGATCGACAGTTGCCTTATTTTCTCACAGCCTTCCGCTTCGGGAGACAAGGGTATTGTGTCAGTAACAACTAGCTCATCTATTTCTGACGCACTAATTTTCTCAATGGCCTTCCCCGATAACACTGGGTGCGTACAGTAAGCTAAAACTTTCTTTGCTCCGTTTTGCTTTAGAGCAGCCGCTGCCGCACACAAGGTATTAGCCGTATCAACCATGTCGTCCATCAATACACAAGTCCTACCTTGCACCTCACCGATAATGTTCATTACGGTAGCTTCATTTGCTTTCGGTCGGCGCTTATCGATTATCGCCAGGTCTGATTCGAGTCTTTTAGCTAGCGCTCGCGCACGAACAACTCCACCGACGTCTGGTGACACAACAATGAGATCGTCATAGCCACATTTCCAAATATCCCCTAAGAGTACTGGCGCCGCGTAAACATTATCAACCGGTATATCAAAAAAACCTTGAATTTGGTCGGCATGCAGATCCATCGTTAGCAAGCGATCAACCCCAGTCGCTTGAAGACAGTTGGCGACAACTTTTGCACTAATCGCCACTCGAGCAGAGCGCGGCCTTCGATCTTGCCGCGCGTAACCTAAATATGGAATCGCCGCTGTAATGCGGCCAGCAGAGGATCGCTTAAGAGCGTCAACCATAAGCAAAATCTCCATCAAACTTTCGTTTGTAGGGGTGCATGCTGATTGAAGAACGAACACATCTCTACCTCTAACGTTCTCAAGCAACTCAACCATTACCTCACCGTCACTAAAACGGTCAACGGTGGCGCGGCCTAAACCAATGTTCAGGTGCTTCGCTACCCGCTCGGCTAAAACCGGATTCGCATTCCCGGTGAATACCATCAAACTCTCGTAAGCCATACTCTCGTCAATCTCCAAACGCTGATGTTAACGTTACGTTTTACAATGAACCGCAATACAGAACGAAACGAATATACTGTTATGTCATATGGAATTTTAATGCCGGCTCCATACCTTCAGAACAAAGTTTGGCTGGGGAGGAAGGATTCGAACCTTCGCATGCCGGAATCAAAATCCGGTGCCTTAACCAACTTGGCTACTCCCCAAAAACTTTTTTACCTAATTCTCAACCCAATCATAAAGAGGATGCTTACCTAAGCCTCGAGCCACAAACCCCGTCCAACAGTCTGGCATTTTTGCAAGTACAGAATCTGCAAGTGTCTGGTCAGCAAAAGTGCTATACACGCTCGAACCAGAGCCACTCATAGCGGCAGAACCAAATTGGCCCAACCATCCCAATGCTAACCGCACCTGCGGATACGAACGACATACCGTTTCTTGCAGGTCATTTTGTCCCTCATATGAGGAAAAGTCCGCTATTTTGATAGGTTTGGAATTTCGTGTCAATTGTGGATTGCTAAACACTGATGATGTAGACACAGCAATGTTAGGATAAATTACCAAGTACCACACCTCTGGAAGAACAAGCGGAGTCAACTCATCCCCAATCCCTTCAGCAAAAGCATTCTGCCCGAAAACAAAAAACGGCACATCGGCACCAAGGGCGATCGATAGATTTTGTAACTCCTGCCTTCTCAAATTTAAACCCCAAAGTTTATTCAATACTATCAGTACTGTCGCGGCGTTTGAGCTCCCACCGCCCAATCCCGCCCCATCAGGGATCTGCTTCAAAACATCCAGCTCAACACCTTTTTTGACGGAACACTCTTTTGCAAGTAGGCGAGCCGCCCGCACTACCAAATCATCTTCCTCGGGCCAGGCATGCCGAGACACTCGCCGCACTTTACATTGCTCAATCAAACGAATTCCAATGGAATCGGAATGGTTTATGAGATGAAATACCGTTTGCAACATATGATAACGGTCATTCCTGACGCCGTTGACTCTTAACATTAAGTTAAGTTTAGCAGGCGCATTAAAGTACTCGAAGTCCCGCCTTTTTTTCACAGTCCTAGGACCTTCCACTCATCCACGATGAACCTTATTTTTAAATCTCCGTGTTCAAGCTTAATAACTCGCGGGACGTCAGACTCCCCAGAATAGCGCAAAAAAGTAATTTTCCAACCGTCTTGTTCAAAATAGGTCATACGGTTCTGGTCGTCTAACGGAGCCACTCGACCCACGAACACTGATGGGTCGACGCGACCACGAGCCCAAAACTTTAAACCGGACAACGGTAAGCTCCAACCCAAAACACGGTGCGTTAACTCTTCCACCGAGGTTGCGGTATGGGTCTCGTCTTTTGTTTCCAACATAGCGCCCGTTCTTGGGGAGACTAGAATAACCGCAATAATACTGCCGACCGGAGTGTAAACGTCAACCGCGTCCACATCCCCTCTATGGCTCCACTTAATTCGAGCTGAAGAGCCCTCTCCATTTATCTTGACCGCTATTCGACCAGAAACCTCAAAATCTTCAGTGAATTCAGCTATTACCGGCGAATTAGCGGCTTGGAATAATGAGCAGCCAGTCATAAATGCAGGCAATAGAAAGCACAAGATGCTTATCCTAATCGACCCCATACCGATATAAAGTATCAATCAAAACATCATTATCAGGAAATTCGTCTCGGGCCAGAGTCCAGACCGATTTAGCCTCGCCCTCTTTACCTAACGCCCACAAAGCCTCTCCGAGGTGCGCCGCTATCTCAGGGTGACGCTCAAGACTATAAGCCCGCCTCAGTAAAGTTATACTTCTCTCGTACTCTTTTAGCTTAAATTCAATCCACCCCATACTGTCTATAAATACTGGGTCATCCGGCGACAATTCAAGCGCACGCACCAATAGGGCTTTTGCCTCACCAAATCGATCAGTCTTATCGGCAAGCGTATATCCCAATGCGTTAAAGGCTTGGGCATTGTCAGGCTCAAGTTCTATGAGCCGTCTTAACCTTAACTCCAAAACATCAATGAGACCCAATTGCTCCGCTGCCATCGCGGAACTGTAGAGGAGGCTGGGCTCTTTCGGTCTTTTAGCCAAACCTTCGTCAAGCACGCGAAAATAATCGTCCATAGCACCGGCTTCACGGTAGATCATCCCTTGCAGTTCAACGAAAACAACAAAATATTCGGGGTTATCCAGTGACCGTTTGGTCAAATAATCAATTGTGGGCTTCAGCCCGTCCAACGTAAATTTTATTTTTGCTAACCTTTTCTGCGCCTCAACGAATCTAGTTCCTCTTGGAACGCTAGCGAACCAGTTAGCCGCTGATCCCATCATATTCAATTGCTCATCAATAAGTCCCAATTGAAAATAGGCTGATGCCTTATCTTCATAGCCCAAAGATAGGGCCCGATGAACATTGTCTTGGGACTCATTGAACCGCTCCAGCTCATAAAACACTAAAGCGAGAGTGAAGTGCACATTCGCGCCATTTTCCTCGTCACTGGCCAAACGCTTTAAATGGGGAATAGCATCCTCATAACGCTCCTCTCGCACCAAATCGCCCACGACACTGGCACGGACACTACCGGCTTCCGGATGAGCATCTAGAAACTCGTAAAGGAACGCCATAGACGAGCTATCATCTAGTTGCCTAAGTGCTGCTGCTTTGAGTAGAGCGGCGTCTTCAGATCGTAAGTTAATTTTTAACGCGTGATCTGCATGCACATTAGCTTCGACAGCCATTCCGGCCTTCAAGGCTGACTGTCCAAGCAATAGCGACTTGACATACGAATCTTCTAGGCCGTCAGTGACGCCTAACAAAAACTGATAACCCTCGGCGCGATTTTGAGCATTACTGACCAAATCGGCAACGTATTGGATTTTTTTATTTAATTCACCAGCTCTATTATTTAAATAATCATTGATCAACGGCCTCGCCGCTTCAAACTCATTGTTTCTAAGTACCACTGTTAAATAAACAAATCGAGCTTTGGTCGAGTTAGGTTTTAAGCGAAACCAAACTTTCGCTGCCTCCAATGCAATGTCTAACCGACGGGCCGCGTTGGCAGCATTAGCGGTCATTTCTGCGATGTCCTCACGCTCGTAACTTCTTAATATGTCCAGTAATGTTTCTGCAGACAGGTCGAAAAGCTTGTTATGCTTCGCAAATTCTGCGATTAAAAACTTAAACATCAAATCTGTACGAAATTCGCTCGGTGGCGAGTTTGCCTCGCTATTGGCCTCAATAGAGCGCCCGTCATGGCCGTCTGTGGATGACTGGGCGAGAATCTTCTCCTGACTGATTCTATTTAACAGCTCGTCCGCTATTGGTAACGGGCTGGTTGCGGCCTGCGCCAATGGATTGAGGCACAACAAACAACCAGTCAATATCCTTAATCGTAGGTTCATAATTCGCTCACTCGAGTTTTAATCACCCGTATATGATGCGGGTTACATAAAAAAATTCACTCATTAAAATGACCAAATTGACACATAGCCTTCAAAGGAGAGTCAAGATTCGGTATATTACTCCACTTAATGAAATCAGCCAGACGCGTATTCTGATTCAATTGGATAAGCGTCATATTATCGAAACTGCTCTTAATTGTCTGTTAACCTCGGGTTAAAGCCTTGAAAAAATATGACTAAGCAAGATATCTCCCTCACACTATCAGCATCTGCACTGACTAGAAAATACGGAAATAACGTCGCAGTCAGTGACGTATCACTAAAGCTGAAAAAAGGCGAAATTATTGGGCTACTTGGACCTAACGGCGCTGGAAAATCCACGACTATGAAAATGATCACCGGTAACCTAGCTCCTACCGAAGGATCCATAAGCGTTTGCGGAATCGATTTAATTGACGACCCGATCCTTGCCAAAGCAAAAATAGGTTATTTGCCTGAGATTCCTCCCGTCTATAAAGAGCTGCGGGTAAACGAATACCTAAAACTCGTCGCGAGGTTACATAAAGTCAAACCAAAACGAATTCGGCTCGCGATTGAAAATGCGAAAGAGAAAACAGGCCTAACAGAGATGAGTCAGCGCCTAATCGGCTCGCTATCCAAAGGCTTCCAGCAGCGCGTCGGTATCGCGCAGGCCATCATCCACGAGCCAGAAGTTGTTATTTTAGACGAGCCAACTGTTGGCCTAGACCCCAATCAAATCATAGAGATACGGTCTTTAATAAAGGATTTAGGGGAGCACCACAGCGTCATTTTATCAACTCATATCCTCCCTGAAGTTGAAGCGATATGCGACAGTGTTCAAATACTTCATAAAGGAAAAGTGGTATTCGACGACGAAATAGAGGGATTGAGGCAGTTTAGATCCGGCAAGTCAATTCAAGTATCTTTTCGTAATTCACCAAGTCAAGAAATGCTTGAAAGTAGACTTACAAATGTTAAGGTTTCTCCGATTAGAGAGAGCGTGTTCAGGCTCTCTGGTTTAAACACGGATGACGACCCAACAGATAAATTAGTGCAACTCAGCGTGGATGAAAATTGGGGATTAACAGAACTCGTCGGAGCCCAGGCAAGCGTGGAAGAGGTATTCGTTGAGCTCACAACCCGAGATAATTTAGAAACATGAGCTCACAAAATACATTTAAGTTAATTAAAAAGAATAGAAAATGATAATTGTTATCGCTTTAAAAGAACTCAAATCTATGTTTGCGTCCCCACTGGCTTGGGTCGTGCTCGCTTTTGTTCAAGGGTTTCTTGCTAATATTTTCTTGAAACAAGTTGATACGTTCATGATCATTCAAGCGCAACTCGCAAGAACAGCTAATGCGCCAGGTCTCACCGAACTTACAATTGTGCCTATGTTTGGTGCGGCACAAATGGTTCTTTTAATGTCTATTCCTTTACTCACCATGAGGCTGATCTCAGAGGAAAAGCGCAATCAAACAATGGCTTTATTGGTTTCTGCACCAATATCCATGACGCAAATCATCATGGGGAAATTTTTAGCTATGGTGGTTTTTCTCTGCCTTATTCTGTCACTTATAGCAGGCATGTCACTCTCACTACTCGCGGGAGGCTCTATCGACATGGGACTAATTTTTGCAAATTTGTTCGGCCTCTTATTATTAGGGATGGCTTTTTCCTCTATCGGAATATTCATTTCTTGTTTAACCACACATCCTGTTGTTGCAGCAGTAATGACGCTAGCTATTTTCATGGGGTTCTGGGTTATCGGGCTCGCGGCGTCAGACCCAAACAGTTGGTTAAATTGGGTATCGATTTCTAAGAGATTTGAAGGTTTTATGGATGGCTACATTGCACTACCAGACGTTACATTTTTCGTGGTTGTTATCACGCTTTTTATTTTCTTCTCCATCAGAAAACTTGACTCAGAACGGCTCAGCGCATGAAAATTACTGCAAAGTTAAGGCTTCAATTACTGATACAAAATGGTATTTTTATCGGCTTACTTCTTGGAATTTCGGCGCTCGTTTTGTTTGTAGCTGAGGCGTCTAATATTCGATGGGACTTAACCCACAGTCAACGTAATACGCTGTCCTCGGCGACGATTGAGACGCTAAAAAAAGTTAATGGCCCTATTTCGATAACTGCATTTGTCACGACTGACGCGGAAGGCGACTTGCGTCAACCTATTGTTAATTTCCTTACGCCTTACCAGCTTGAGAAGTCCGATATTCAATTTACTTTCATCAATCCAAGAGAAGATCCATTTGCCGCTAAAAGAGCTGGAGTTACAGTTAATGGAGAGCTACTAATTGAGCTTAACGATCGTTCCGAAAAACTAAAGTCGCTTAGTGAGCAGGATTTAACTAATCTCCTCATCCGACTGATGAGAAAAGATCAACAAGTGATTACCGCCTTAGTGGGACATGGCGAGGGAGACTTCTCACGGCAAGGCAGTAAAGATTTGAGCGACCTTGGGAAAAAGCTTTCGACCCGAGGCTTTCAATTGGACGTATTGAACTTTGCCTCTGGTCAAGACCTTGATTCTGAAGAGTCGGTTCTACTGGTTGGATCGCCTACAGTCACACTCCTCCCAGGAGAAGTTAATCGAATAAAACGATACGTCCAGGGTGGGGGAAATCTAATCTGGATGGTAGATGAAGAAACGACCGCTGGTCTTGATCCAGTTGCGGATATGCTAGGGATCGCTCTGCCTAAGGGGGTGGTAATTGATCCGAGTGCGCGACTTCAAAATGGGTCCATCGCATTTTCCCTCGCTGAAAATTATGCGGACCACCCCGTTACTGAGCTAATGAATGTAAATACTGTTTTTCCCTACGCGAGAGGTGTCTTTGAATTACAAAACACAGGGTATAGCTTTACCCCGCTCATCACAGTCGCGCCACAAGGTTGGATAGAAACTCAAGGAATCAAAAACCCCTCTTTTCAGAAGAATGAAGACATCAAGGGTCCAATATCAATCGTAGCTGCCCTCGAAAGAAACGTGGAGGACAGGGTGCAAAGAATAGTCGTTATAGGCTCTGGAAAAGCCTTCTCAAATGAATTCTTAGCATCGCTTGGGAATGCTGACTTAATTACAAATATCGTCAATTGGATATCAGGTGACGAGTCATTAATCTCCATTGAACCAAAAACTCGAATGGACATGACCCTCAACCTCCCACCGTTGGCAATTTCATTGATAGTTACCGGGTTTTTGTTTCTAGGCCCAATCGGACTGCTAATTGCTGGGACGTTTATTTGGTGGCTTAGACGCAGAGCATGAGATCACGCCTATTAATCAATATTTTTCTGGTAGTAGTTTTTGCCTTACTGGGGGCATACCTCTTTATTGAGCAAAAAGAAATACCTACCCCATCACAACGGTTAATAAGCTCTGAAAGAGATGAAATTGCCAAGATCTCCATTGTAAAAAACAAAACCTTCGAAATGGATTTCACGAAAAATTCGGTGACTTGGTTTATTACTAAACCATTTCGAGCGAGAGCTAACCCTGAGGTGATCAAACTCATACTGGACCTCAGCGAAGCCACTGCGATCAGTGAGCTTGAAAAATTCTCAGAAAACTTTGGACTCAATTCACCTGAATACACGGTTAAACTAAACCAAGAGAATTTAAGTTTTGGGGGTATCAATGACGTGACTAACGAGCAGTATATCCAGGTTGGGAAGCGGATTTTTTTAACAAAAACGCATCACGGATACAATTTACCCCACGACCCGATTAAAGTAGTGGACCGAAGATTACTAGGGGCTGAAGAAAAACCGATTACCTTCGAATCAAGCTCATGGCTTGCCAAACATAGTAAAGACGGTTTATGGACGATCACATCAAAATTAGAAAATTCAATATCTATAAGCTCCGCTAAGCTCGACATATGGGCGACTGGGTGGCGTACCACAGCGGCCACTAAAATAAATGTGGCACACGATTCAAATGCTGCTGAAAATGACTCGATTGAAATTACATTTGAGAGCGGTAAGAAGATAAAATTTACTGTCGAGCAAGATGATGACGGGTATCTTATTCGTCGATCCGACGAGGACATTGCTTATAGGGTTGGAAATGATTCAGGTCTTAGATTAATCGATCCACAGGAAGTAGCTCGCAAGCTTTAAAGTTTTATTAGATGCCCGAACTACCAGAAGTTGAAATCACTAAACAAGGGATAGAACCCTTTCTGCTTGGCCAGACAATAAAGCAATTTACTGTTCGAAATCGGAAGCTTAGATGGCCCATTCCAGTAAAGCTGCACCAAACCCTTCAAAATCTCGTGATTCAGGCTGTTAGTCGAAGAGGTAAATACATACTAATTGACTGTACCGTGGGTTGGCTAATTATTCACCTTGGAATGTCAGGTAGTTTGAGGGTTTTAACATCAAAAGAAGAAACCGCAAGCAAGCATGAGCACTACGACATTAATCTCAACAATGGGATGACGATTCGTTACCGTGACCCTCGCAGATTTGGAGCGCTTCTTTGGACGAATAAAGACCCTGAAAAACATCGCCTATTGACGAACTTGGGACCGGAACCACTCCATGATGTCTTAAATGGCGGTTTTTTGTATCAAGTACTTCGTAAAAAATCGTCGCCGATCAAGATTCAAATAATGAATAACCACATAGTCACTGGTGTAGGTAATATTTACGCCAATGAATCTTTATTCCACGCGGGAATTCGCCCAACTCGGCAAGCGAATCGCATAAGCCAGGTAAGACTAGAAAGGTTATCCGACGCGATAAAGAAAACGTTGAAACGAGCTATCGAAGTGGGAGGCAGTAGCCTACAAGATTTCTACCAAGCAGATGGGACGACTGGATATTTTCAGCAAGAATATAAAGTGTACGGTCGCACCGGCGAACCATGCCACACTTGCAATACCCCAATAAAAATGGTGACGTTAGGACAACGCTCTTCCTTCTACTGCATCGTATGTCAGACTTGATGAACTGTCACGAATCAAGATTCGTGAGCCGTCGATACTTTTGTAGTAGTTCGTCTTTACTCTCCACTTTTTGTGGGTTTACAGGGATGCACTCCACAGGGCAGACCTCCTGACACTGAGGGTTATCAAAGTGCCCTATGCATTCCGTGCATTTCCCAGCATCGATTTCATAAATTTCCTCACCCTGGAAAATGGCCTCATTCGGACACTCTGGCTCGCAAACGTCACAGTTAATACATTCGTCCGTAATCATCAAGGCCATCACTTAGCCCCAGACACACTCAATTTTTGTCGAATATACTTCAGTACAATCGGATTAACAAAGGTAGATACATCGCCACCAAGCACAGCAATCTCCCGCACCATTGTTGCGGAAATAAAGGTGTATTGCTCGGCGGGCGTAAGGAATAGCGTTTCGACATCAGGATAAAGTTTACGATTCATTCCCGCTAACTGAAATTCGTACTCAAAATCAGATACCGCTCGCAACCCTCTAAGTACAATTTGTGCGCCCTGTCTCTGAATGAAGTCCATTAGCAACCCTTGAAAGCCCATCACCGTCACGTTCTCAAAAGGTTTAAGGACGTCTGTTGTAATGCCAACCCGCTCATCTAACGAAAAAAGTGTTTGCTTTGCTCGACTGTCTGCTACCGCGACTACAACCTCGTCAAAAAGAAACGATGCTCGACGGACTAAATCCTCGTGCCCAGCAGTTAGAGGATCAAACGTCCCAGGATAAATCACTTTTTTAATTTCATTCTTCATCTTTATCTAGATACTCCCATAAACCGAAGTGTACACGACCGGCTTTTGCTGTTTTTATCGCTCGAAACCCTTGAGGGCTTTCTATCTTGTTAGGTGATTCAACGTAGATTTTACATCCAATAGCAACATGACTTGATAAAACCGAAAACACATTCTCTATGAGCAATTTTTCGGCGAACGGCGGATCTAGAAAAACGACATCAAACGTTCGTGAGTTACGATATAAAAAATCTAAAGCTGAGGAATGCGAAACATGGCAGTTTGTAGTGCCCAGTTTTGCGCAATTGGCCCGTATAGCGGCACACACATCCTCACTCACATCAACCGTATCGACATGCGCAGCGCCTCTAGAAATAGCCTCAAAGGCTAACGCGGCGCTCCCGGCAAATAAATCTAAGCAAATTTGACCGTCTAACCTCTGGCCAAGCCAGTTAAACAAGGTCTCTCGCACTCGATCAGGCGTCGGCCTTAATCCTGCTGTATCAGGAAAATGTACGGACCTACCTCTTAGATCACCACCAATAATACGTACAGCATTACCCATTAGGTTCATCGAGCAATTTAGCCGGCCCGACGATAACGCTAACTGCTTTGTCTAAACTCATGCGTCGCTTGATCGCATCTTTAATTTGATCGACTGTGACGGCCGTGACACGATCCGAAAAACTGTCTATATAATTTAGTGGTAGATCATAAAAATTTATGTTCGAGTAGTAATTAAGTAACTCACCGTTACTATCAACGTTGAGCGCAAAAGCGCCTATGAAATACCTTTTCGCTTGATCGACCTGCTTGGCATTTGGACCGTTATCAATGAAGTTTTTTAAAATTTCTGTGGTGATATCTAAAGCCTCCCAAGCCTGCTCTTGTTTTGTTTGAAAAGAAATCACAAAAGGTCCTGGATCTCGAAGTGGATTAAAGTAACTACCCACCCCATATGTCATCCCCCGTTTCTCACGCAACTCATCATATAGGATAGAAGTCATCCCACCACCACCGAGGATTTGATTTCCCAAAACTAATGGCAAGTGATCGGGATCCCCTCGTTGTATTCCAACCATCCCGATCCGAATATGGGCTTGCTCGGTGTCGTGAGGAATCACGATTTCCTGTTGGCTGCTGACCGGAGTGGTGACTTCCAAACTCTCACGCTCTGATACTCCTACCGGCAGGTTTTCAGATAATTGCCTCGCTATACTCTCGGCACTCTTCAAGGTCAGGTTGCCCACAATGGTAATCGACGCATTACTCGCTCGATAAAATCTCTCGTGAAAATAAACCAAATCGTCCACCGTCAAAGATTGAATAGTTGTCTCAGTTCCAGCACCGGACGATCTATAGGGATGTTGCCCAAACAAAGCTTCCGAGAGCGCCCGAGAGGCGACGGATGCAGGACGCGTATTCCTTTCTCGGATTGACGTGATCAACGCCTCCTTCTCTCTATCAACTACGGATTGAGGGAAATTTGGCTGAGACAGCACCTCGGTGAATAGCCTCACAGATGTTGCCAATGTCTCCTCATACGAAAGGCTTCTCAAAGAGACTCCTGATCGATCTAGATCAAAGTTCCCGCCCATTTGCGAGCCAGTCGCTGCTAGTCTTGCAGCAATGGCGTGTTCATCGTTTTCGGGCGTCCCTTTGTCGAGCATTCGCATCGTTAAGCGAGCCAGTCCCTCCTTACCGGGAGGATCAAAGGCAGCGCCAGCAGAAAAATCGACGACTATGTCAACCATGGGCAAGTTCACAGACTGAACGAAAATAACTTTTGTTCCGCTTTCAGTAACCCATTGTTCTCGGGTTTGTCCAAAGGTGAGCGAAGAGTATGAAAAAGTGAGGACAGTCAGTACCCGAAAGTACCAATGCAATGACGTAAAGTGGTACTTGATGTTTGACAACATAATAAGCCTCCGAAAATGTTCTATTTAGACGTTTTTGGTTCGAGAACAGCAGTTACAGTTTCAGCATTGACTAAATATTTTGCCGCTACCTTTTGAACTTCCTCTGGCGTGATCAAACGCAATTTCTCATTGATCGCCTCTGGGGCGTCCGGCTCAAATCCAATTGCCCACATCCGCCCCATCCTGTTCGCCTGACCTAAAACCGAATCACTTGAGAACACCTGACCAGCGATAACCTGAGCTTTAACGAGACTCAATTCAGTCTCGCTAACCCCGTCTTGCACAAGTCGAGCAATTTCGTCCTTCCAGCTGTTATCCAAGTCGCTTAATTTACCCCCGCCAACTGGCGAATAAGATACATAAAAAGCACCCGGTCCTCTTCCCAATCCGTCATAACTCACACTCACCGAATGAGCAATTCTTTCCTCCAAGACCATACGTTTGTGCAACCGCGCAGCCGCGTGACCATCTAGCACCCCTGCCAACAAATACAGAGCATACGGCTCCCAATCTTTAGCCACGTCCTTTAATTTCGGGACGGCATAAGCCTGTATCTGCGACATCATAGTGGTGTTCGCTTTAACCGTTACCGTTCTGTTGCCTAATCGCCGCGGCTCTTCTTGCGGCTTTCTAACTGGAAGTTGCTTCTCTTTAATAACCCCGAAATATTTTTCTGCGAGCCGAACTACCTCGTCTGTCTCAACGTCACCGGCAATCACTAAAGCCGCATTATTGGGGACGTACCAACGGTCGTACCAGTCAGCAGCATCTTGGATTGTTAGGTTTTCAAGGTCATTCATCCATCCAACAATCGGATTCCGATAAGGGTGGGAGACGTACATCGCCGATGCCAGCTGTTCCATGAGCAGACCACGAGGATTGTCATCGACCCTCTGTCGTCTCTCTTCCATCACCACCCGTAGCTCATTGTTGAATTCTTCGTCCTGTAACAATAAATTGCGCATGCGATCCGCCTCCAATTGAATCGCAAGCTCAAGCTCAGAACTATGAAGCTCCTGCAAGTAGCCGGTGTAGTCGGTTGATGTAAACGCGTTCGATCGTCCTCCCGTCGCTGCAATTTTTTTTGCGTGCTCACCGGGCGCAAGGGTTTCCGTGCCTTGAAACATCATATGCTCGAGCAAGTGCGCAATGCCTGTAGTTCCACCGACTTCATCGATACTTCCGGCACGGTACCAGACCATTACCGCAGCCACAGGAGATCGATGATCAGGCTTGACGACTATCTCGAGACCATTGGAGAGTCTATGCTTAAAAATTTGCCCCTCTGATCTCGCTTCCGTGACAGCTAATACAGCCGCGAAAGAACTAACCAACAATAAAAATTTTGTGGCAAACCGATACGCGAAATTATTTTTATATTCTTTTTTAAACATCCGGGATCCTAAATTATTCCAAGTTAACGGTGAAAGTTTACAATATCGATGTATTTTAAATATGACGTCACCATTATCGAATGATGTTAAAACACAACTATGTTTAGTTTTCTGAAGTCTACTAAAGTTTCAAAGGATGCCAATAATTCGAATGAATCATCGAATACTGGAGAGACCACCCATCCAAAGAAGTCTTGGATTGAGAGCCTCTCTCGCACGCGCTCAAAGCTTGGCAACACTGTGGGCCAGATTTTCTCTGCGAAAATCAACATAGACGAGGAGCTTTTTGAGGATTTAGAGACAGCTCTTATCACCAGTGACGTGGGGGTGTCTGCAACAGAGCAACTCATATTAGCGACAAAGTCCGTTACAAAGAATAAAAAGCTAACCTCAACAAAGGAGGTACAGCAGGCACTTAAGAATGAAATGCTCGCTTTGCTGACCCGCTTAAATGAGCCGTTAAAAGAAAAGCCTGGAAAGCCATATGTCATTTTGATTGCGGGCGTTAATGGTGCGGGGAAAACAACCACCATTGGCAAACTTACGAAGAAATTTTCAAGTATGGGCAAAACCGTTCTTTTAGCTGCCGGTGATACCTTTCGAGCTGCTGCGGAGGAGCAAATTAAAATTTGGGGAGAGCGAAACCAAGTAACCGTGGTCTCTCAAGAGCGTGGAGACTCGGCTGCAGTAATTTTTGATGCCATTCAGTCCGCTAAGTCCAAACAGATTGATATCGTTATAGCCGACACGGCAGGACGTCTACCGACCCAAAAACACCTAATGGCAGAATTAGAAAAAGTAAAACGCGTGATGGGAAAGGCCTCAGATTCTGCTCCGAATGAGGTGATGTTGGTTATCGATGCTAACACTGGTCAAAATGCCATTGAGCAGTTAAAGTCGTTTGATAAGGTTCTGGGCATTGATAGCATTGTTTTAACCAAACTGGACGGAACAGCAAAAGGCGGTTGCTTGTTTGGAATCGCTGAATATCGGGCTATTCCGGTAAAGTATGTTGGCATAGGCGAAGGTATCGATGATTTACAACCCTTTTCTGCGCCGGATTTTGTGAATGCCATTTTCGAAGAAAGACCTGAGTAATGAGCACCAGTTACATGATCGAGACTGAAAACCTATCGAAGCGTTACCCAGGCGGCCATCAAGCATTGAAAAACGTATCGATCTCCATTCGCGAGGGGGAAATGGTTTTTCTCACGGGGCACTCAGGCGCAGGTAAATCAACGTTAATGAAGCTAATCGGCGGCATTGAAAAAGCTACTGACGGCTCCGTTGCGATAAATGGCACTAAAATCTCTCAATTGAGTCGATCGGCCTTACCTTACCTAAGGAGAAATTTTGGTTTTGTCTTTCAAGACCACAAGCTGTTGCTTGATCGAAGTGTGTTTCACAACGTAGCTCTTCCGTTGTTGATATCCGGCTTTTCGAAGTTAGAGGTTTCAACACGCGTAAGAGCGGCGTTAGATAAAGTTGGATTGTTGAACAAGGAGGCCCTTAATCCCCTGACCCTTTCAGGTGGAGAACAACAACGACTGTGTATTGCTCGCGCCGTCGTCAATAAGCCTGCAATTCTTCTAGCTGATGAGCCAACTGGAAATTTAGACCCCGGTTATGCGGCTGACATCGTAGCGATGTTTCGCGCTTTTAATCGGGTCGGAGTAACGGTAATCATTGCCACTCATGACCCAGCCATGATTGAAGGGTTAGGCGCGCGAGTCATTTCACTCAAACAAGGAGAGCTAGAACCGTGACATGGCTTTATCTAAGAATTAGCGCTTTAAGTGACAGCATAGCTAGGTTGCTAAAACAGCCTATTACCTCCACCTTGCACATACTCGGGATGGGCATAGCTTTATCAATACCCATGGGTTGTTATGTATTGCTCGATGGCGCCGATCAATTCTCTAGGAAACTAAATAATTCCACCCAGTTAAATGTTTTCCTGAAGTCGGACGATACTAACGACAATGTAAAAATTGCTGAAAAAAAATTAACCGAAATATTCGATGGGGAAATTAGATTTATTGATCGTGATCAAGGTCTCAAGGAGCTATCGAAAAATCCAGAATTTACGGGGCTCGTAGCAAGTCTAGATAAAAACCCGATCCCGAACATGTTCGTTCTGACACCAAGCCATAATGATTCAAAAAAATTACTAAATATCGCAGCAACAATTACAGAATGGCCTTTTGTTGAAGAAGTCAGATTCGATGCAGATTGGGCTTTCAAACTTGAATCTTTCATTGATATATCGAAAACTCTTGTAATGCTTATCGTTTTGCTGATAGGACTCGGTTTTGTCGCCAGCATTTTTACAAATATCCAACTACAAATCACTATTCGAAAAAACGAAATAGAAGTTGCACGGCTAGTTGGAGCGACTGGTCGCTTTATACGGCGACCATTTTTGTACTACGGATTCATCCAAGGTTTGCTCGGGGGCGCATGCGCGGTATTGTTTATTTCTATTGCACTTAAGGTAGGTCTGAGTTCCATACAACCCATACTGGAACCTATGGGATTTTTCATACGCCGGCCTAGTTTGCTTACCCTTT
>ERZ1047472.960-NODE-960-length-23599-cov-5.271662_pt1 | contig 23599 bp, 21 predicted proteins | sample MGYA00383095_ERZ1047472 | MGnify/ENA primary metagenome ERZ1047472 (study PRJEB29581, sample SAMEA5548365) | metagenome | biome: marine; feature: coastal; material: water | depth 1 m | study: Short-term variability in the microbial, nano- and picoplankton dynamics... | reverse complement strand
TTGAACTTTCTGGAGCGAGTAGGATGGTGGGGTCATGTGATAATGGTCTTTTCGTTCTTGAATTATTTACCGTATTCTAAGCATTTTCACATCATTTTGGCCTTCCCAAACACCTACTATTCCAATTTGGAAGCAAAAGGTCGAATGACAAATATGGAATCTGTGACCAACGAAGTGAAATTGATGATGGATCCAAATGCCGATCCTTATGCTGCAGCACCAGAAGGAGCAGAACCACAACGATTTGGCGCGAAGGATGTGCAAGATTTGACCTGGAAAAACTTATTAGACGCCTACACGTGCACCGAATGCGGACGCTGCACTTCATCCTGTCCTGCCAATCAAACGGGCAAATTGCTTTCTCCACGGAAAATCATGATGGATACGCGTGATCGATTGACCGAAGTAGGTGATGGAATTCGTAAAAACGGAAAAGATTTCAGTGATGGTAAAAGTCTATTGGGCGATTATATTACAGAAGAAGAAATTTGGGCATGTACAAGTTGTAATGCGTGTGTGCAAGAGTGTCCTGTCAACATAGATCCACTTTCGATTATTATTGATTTGCGCCGCTTTTTGGTGATGGAAGAGTCGAAAGTTCCAACAGAATTAGCAGGAATGTTGACAAATATTGAAAACAATGGAGCGCCTTGGCAATTTTCACAAACCGACCGTTTAAACTGGAAGGATGAAGCATAGTTTATTAGAAAAAATAGTTGACGGACAAAAGATATCACCCATTTTAGCCGATGGGGTGAAAAACTATCTGATTGATATCGACGGTACAATTTGCGATGACATTCCGAATGAGGAACCGGAAAGAATGGCGATAGCGAATGTTTATCTAGATGCGCGTGAAACGTTGAATCGTTGGTTTGAGCAAGGACATATTATTACATTTTTCACTTCAAGAATCGAGGAACATCGAACGGTGACAGAAAAATGGTTGAAAGATAATGGATTCAACTATCATGGTATGATGATGGGAAAACCGAGAGGTGGAAACTATCATTGGGTGGACAATCACATTGTTCGTGCAACACGATATGATGGAAAATTTACCGATTTGGTTGAAGAAACAACAACAATTGAAGTATTTAAAAAATAAACAATGAGCAACTTGAAAGTGCCAACAATGGCAGAAATGTTAGCTGAAGGAAAGGTTCCAGATATTCTTTTTTGGGTAGGTTGTGCGGGAAGTTTTGACGACCGCGCGAAAAAGATCACAAAGGCTATAGTTAAAATTCTGAATCATTGCGAGGTATCTTTTGCTGTTTTGGGAACGGAAGAAAGCTGTTCTGGAGATCCAGCTAAACGTGCTGGAAATGAGTTTACCTTTCAAATGCAAGCCATGATGAACATTCAAGTTTTGGATGGTTATGAGGTGAAAAGAATAGTAACTGGATGTCCGCATTGCTTTAATACTTTGAAAAACGAATATCCAGAATTGGGTGGAAATTATGAGGTTTTACATCATACTCAGCTGATTCAAGACCTTATCAATACGGGTAAATTGGCGCTTCAAAATGGTGAGACATACAAAGGAAAGAAGATTACATTCCATGATCCTTGTTACTTAGGCAGAGCGAATGATGTATATGAAGCTCCACGTAGTTTGATTGAAAAATTAGACGCTGAACTGGTTGAAATGAAGCGTTGCAAAACAAACGGGCTTTGTTGTGGTGCAGGAGGTGCGCAGATGTTCAAAGAAGCTGAAAAAGGGAACAAAGAAATCAACGTTGAACGCACAGCAGATGCATTGGAAAGCAAGGCAGATATTATCGCAACGGGTTGTCCATTTTGCAATACTATGATGACTGATGGAATAAAAAGTTTTGAGAAAGAAGACGACATTAAAGTGATTGATGTAGCAGAATTAATCGCCAACGCAATAGATATCGAAGGATGATTTTTGAAGGATTTTCAGATGAAGCAAAAGTTTGGTTGTACCAAGCGAACCGTGAACTAAAGGATGCTGAAGTTAAATATCTCGAAAAGCAGTTGTCTAATTTTGTGGATCAATGGTCAGCACATGGTAAAAAATTAAAAGCAAGTTCCCAAGTTATAGATTCTTACCGTTTTGCCATTTGTGCCGATGGAAGTGTGGAAGCTTCTGGCTGCTCTATTGATGCATCGGTTCGGTTCATGAAAGTAATGGGGGCAGAATTAGGTGTAGATTTTTTCAACCGCTTAAAGATTTTATCGGATAATGAAGGTCAAAAAGAATTTGTCGCTTTTTCGGAATTGAGAAACAATCCAGAATTGGAAATTTATCACCCGGCGATTACCAATTTAAAAGAATTGAGATCAAAAGGAAAATTGAAGGTAAAAGAATATTTAGGACTATAAATGTCTCAATTCTTATTTCTTATTTTTTTCCCCTATCCAACCGAATTCCTCCTGTTATCCGAAAGTTGAAATAATTCTGCCTGTATTTAAAATCAGTGAACCGTATCGATTTATTATCTAAATTCAAGGATAAAAAAGCAAAATATCGTGGCACAGAAAAGCCGCCATACAAACGAACGTCATAGCGTGGAGACAAACCAAGAAATCCTCGTTCGCCCCCTACTGTTGAATAAAACTTTGCCTGAGCAACTGCACCCAATCCAAAAAACGCACAAAATTGCCAGTTATTAATTCGATTTACATAAGTGTATCCCGGAACTAGACCAATATCTATCGAAGAATACAGTTTCGAGCGCGTTTTATCAAAAAGGGAATCAATCAATTCGGTCGGAACAACAGAACTTTCCTCATTTCCAACTCCTTGAACAGAAAATGTTGGTTTTAAATAAAAAGATCTGACTTCCTTTTCATAATGCCCCGTTTTTCCCTGAATAGCTTGCATATTTACATTTTCATTAAAGAAATACCAGGAATTAATTGAAATATTAAACGTTTGCGTGTTTTTCCGAATATCGTTGGGAAGAAAAGCAGTTAATGTATCATTCCATTTTGTTGCATTTTTGATTGCATATCCCTTAAAACTTCGTGCATCCAATTCGAAAAACCATTTTTTAATTTGAAATTGAGTTCCTATATCTAGATAGGTCGATTGCCCAAAACGGCTTTCAGAGCGAGTGGTGCCTTTCAAAGCAAAACCAATCCGCAAGGCAAACCATTTATAGGAAACACCAAACCCAAGTACAGGGCTAAAATTGTGTCTGTATTTTAATTTATTGACATCATCGTCGAAGGAATAAACGAGCCGAAAAGGGGCAGAGTTGTAACCAATATCTGAGTATAAGACAATATCATCCCTAAAACGAGTGTAATGTTTCGTCGAATTATCTTGACTGTAAGCCAAAGTTGTCAAGAAAAGCAAAATCAAAAATAGTTTATTGTGCAATTTCTTCTAAATCTAAAATAAACGTAAAAACTCGCGCAATCTCTTTTCGTTCTGCCGTGCGACCGGATCCGCCGCCGTGACCTGCGTCCATATTGCATTCGAAAATTAATGGATTGTCGTTCGTTTTATAAATACGTAATTTGGCGATATATTCTAATACATCAGGACTATCAAGTTGATTCATCCAATAATAAGCATCGATGCGAGCGTGGTTGTGTTTTACTAGAATTTTGTCTTGCTTTTTTGCAATTGGATGGTTGATTTGACCAAAACCAAGGATTGTCATGAACAGGGAAAGTAAAAAAGTTAATATGCTAGATGAAAATTGATGCATTCAATATAATATTACCTAAAAATAAGTTTAATTCTTTATCATGCCTAAGAAATATTATTCTTTCCTTATTTTTGACTCCGATTTGTAAGACATGAAAAAACTCTATAGATTTTTGCTCAACAAGCTACCACGCCCATTGTTGATTCGTTTAAGTTATCCGTTTAAAAAGTTGGCCCCGCTGATTTACAGAGGTAATAATGTTTCATGTCCCGTTTGTGGCAAGAGCTACCGAAAATTCCTTTCCTACGGATCTGAAGTAGCACATCGCGAAGGAGTTCTTTGTCCAGGTGATTTAACTTTGGAGCGTCATCGATTGATGTGGTTGTACCTAAGAGATTTCAGCGATTTCTTTACAAAGTCAAACTTGAAAGTTCTTCATATGGCGCCAGAACAGTGCTTTTTGGATAAGTTCAAAGCACAAAAAAACCTTGATTATTTAACAGCGGATATTGTAAGTCCAATTGCTGATATACATTTTGATTTACACAATATTCCAATAGAGGACAATCGTTTTGATATTGTTTTCTGCAATCACGTAATGGAACATGTTGATGATCCGAACCAATGTATGAGCGAATTATTTCGGGTTATGCGTCCCAGAGGATGGGCGATTATGCAAGTTCCTCAAGATTTCTCTAGAGAAACGACTTACGAAGATAAATCAATCACAAGTCCTGAGGAGCGAGAAAAACATTATTGGCAAAAAGACCACGTACGTTTATTCGGAAAAGATTATCCAGATTATATGCGACGAGCAGGTTTCGAAATAGAGGAGTTTCATCCGAAAGAAAAATTGGGGGCAGAGTTGTTCGAGAAATACAGGTTACAACCCAGCGAAATTTTATATATCGCACGAAAGAAATAGGTCTTATTTCATACGATCTATTGCAAGGACGAAAATTTTTTATCCCAAAAAAAGGGATGAAAAAATTTTCCACCCCTTTTTTTATTAAATAAATTAGATTTAGATATTCTCCAAAATCATTGCAGAAGCTCCACCGCCTCCGTTACAGATTCCAGCACCACCAATTTTCGCATTGTTTTGTTTCAAAACATGGATAAGTGTTACCAAAATGCGAGAACCACTGTTACCAAGTGGATGTCCAAGAGCCACCGCTCCTCCGTTCACATCGACTTTTGCAGGATCTAATCCTAATAATTTTGTATTTGCTAAACCAACTACGGCAAATGCTTCGTTCAATTCCCAGTAATCCACATGACTTGTCGTCAAGTTAGCTTTTTTCAAAGCAATAGGAATCGCTTTTGCCGGGGCTGTTGTAAACCACTCAGGCTCTTGCGCAGCATCCGCATAACTTGCGATTTTAGCAATTGGTTTCAATCCGTATTTTTGAACCGCCTCTTCTGAAGCTAAGATTAAAGCAGATGCTCCATCATTCAACGTCGAAGCATTGGCAGCAGTTATCGTTCCTTCCTTATCAAAAGCAGGACGTAAGTTTGGAATTTTGTCAAGGAAAACATTTTTAAATTCCTCATCTTGTGAAACTATGATTGGGTCACCTTTTCTTTGAGGTACAGCTACAGGAACAACTTCATCATTGAATTTTCCAGCTTCCCAAGCAACAGCAGCTTTTTTGTATGAATCTATTGCAAAAGCATCTTGATTTTCGCGAGAGAAATTATGTTCTTTTGCACAAAGTTCAGCACAGTTACCCATGGGAACATTGTTGTAAACATCCAACAAACCGTCTTTCGTAATTCCGTCCAACATGGTGATGTTACCGAATTTCGATCCATTTCGTCCGTCCAAATAGTGTGGAGTTAATGACATGTTTTCCATTCCACCAGCAACAACGATTTCATTGTCACCAGCTATGATTGATTGAGCACCTAGCATTACTGCCTTCATTCCAGAAGCACAAACTTTGTTAACGGTTGTACATGGAACATTGTTTCCTAGACCAGCTCCAAGTGCTGCTTGACGTGCTGGAGCTTGTCCAACACCTGCTTGAAGAACATTCCCCATGAATACTTCGTTTACTGAATCTGCTTTTACATTACCTTTTTCCAAAGCGCCTTTTATCGCTGTTGATCCTAGAACTGTTGCAGGCACGGTAGATAATCCACCCATAAATGCACCCATTGGTGTTCTAACCGCCGAAACTATATATACTGTCTTACTCATAATCCTTTTAAAATTTTCGACAAAAATACGAAAAAGGGAGAGTAAATCGAATGTAATAAGTCTGAGCATTGTTGGATTCAATATGTTAGAGAAATCTTAAATAATTTACCTGCAGTCGAATATTTTATACTTTACACCTTTACAAAATGAAAATTATGAGAAAACATTTACTGATTGTTGCCGTCTTTGCTGCAACCATGGCTTCGGCACAGGCAGATTCAATTGTAAAAGTGAAGAACTGGAAAATGAAAGCCATTTATGGTATCAATGGAAGTCAAACTTCTTTTGTGAACTGGAATGCGGGCGGGCGTAATAACTTTGCCGCACTTGGTTTTATTGATGCAACAGCGAATTATAAAAAAGGAACAATGAAATGGGATAATGACCTTCATTTGGCTTTAGGAGCTGTGAATTACTTGGGAAAAGATGTCCCAAAAAATCAAGCCTTTCAAAAAACAGATGATCGAATTGAGTTGAATACAAATGTAGGTAAAAGACTGCAAGAACATTATTATTTATCTTTTTTGGGAAATTTCAGAACACAAGCTTTGGATGGTTATGCTTATCCCAATGATTCTATTGCGGCGTCTCGATTTATGACGCCGGGCTATGCAACAGCGGCCCTCGGTATTGATTATAGTCCAAGCGATAACTTTACGTTATTCGTATCCCCGTTGGCGGCAAAAATGACCTTTGTTAAATCAGATAGATTAGCAAATTTAGGGGCGTTTGGAGTTGATCCTGCAGAGTACGACGGTTTTGGAAATGTAATTACCGCTGGAAAACAATTTAGAGGTGAGTTTGGAGCATATTTACAAATGAAATACAAGCGCACTCTCGCGGAGAATGTAGATTTCAAATGTGCATTAGCGATGTTTACAAATTACAATAACAACCCACAAAATATTGATGTAAATGCAGAAACCTTATTCTCTTTCAAAATCAATAGTTGGTTATCATCTTCTTTGCAATGGAACTTGATTTATGACGATGATATTGATATTCAACGAACAGTTGATGGAGTTTCTAAAAATGGACCTGTTACGCAGTTTAAATCTGTTTTAGGCTTAGGTATCTCATTTTCAATGCAAAACTACGTAGACGAGAAAAAATAATTCTCAAATAATCACAATTTAGAAAATCCACCAAGCGGTTGACCATTTAGTTTCTTATTTTCGTAACTCGAAAAAATGAACTGGATTTCAGATATATCGCTTTGGTGGATTTTCCCTTGGTCAATATTGGCCATTTTCTTAGCCATTTCACTGTATAAAAAAAGTGGATGGGTGAAGGAATTATCCAAGTTCCAACGTCGATTTCTCATCGTCCTAAGATCTCTATCCTTGATTTTATTGGGTTTGATGTTGCTCGGAATTCTATTCGAATACAAAAGTCACCGAGAAGAAAAGCCAGTTATCATCACAGTTATAGATAATTCGGCTTCTGTAGTCAAATACAAAGATTCCGCCCAAGTAAAATCTAGACTTCCACAAATTAGAAACGAACTACGGGACAGACTTGGGAATCGTTTTGATTATTTCGACGTCAATTTAGCAGGAAATGCAGGCGATCAACTGAAATTTAACGGCGAAGAAACTGACCTATCTGCAATTTTAGAAAGAATACACACTGATTATTACAACCGTAATATTGGAGGTGTCATAATGATTTCGGATGGGAATTACAACCAAGGCTCGAATCCATTGTACATGGCAGAAAAGTTCAATTTAACACCTTTTTTTACAATTGGTTTGGGAGATACGGTTCCAAAACGAGATCAGTATATAAAAGGTGTCACAACAAATGATTTCGCATTTTTAAAAAACCAGTTTCCGATAGAAGTAGAGGTGGAGGCCATAAAAATGGGTATTCGGTCCGCAAATGTTTCTATTTCGAAAAATGGGAAGGTTGTTTCTTCACAATCGGTTTCCTATGCTGATCCCAATTATGCTTTTAAACAATTAAATTTCACACTGGAAGCCAATCAAGTAGGTGTGCAAAGATATACGGTGAATTTATCTGTTGTAGACGGTGAATACAATTTAAAGAACAATACGCGAGACGTTTACATTGAAGTTTTAGATGCAAGAAGTCGAGTTTTAATTTTGGCTGGAGCGCCTCATCCTGATGTTGCGGCTATCAAAGCCGTGATGGAACAAGATGAAAATCTTTCTGTTGAATCTGTTTTAACTAAGGATTGGAACAAGAACACAAAAGATGTGGACCTAATCGTTTGGCACGAGCCAGGTTGGCAAAATGATCCTTCCATCGTTCCTTTGATTACCAGCAAGAAAATTCCGATTCTTTATATTATTGGGGCGTCTAGTTCCCCATCCGAAATCAGCCGTTTAGGTATAGGTATGAAACTTCCGGGAGGAAATCAGTCCGATGACGTAGATGCCAAATTCAATTCGTCGTTTGTGCCTTTTGAGATTTCTGATAACTTGAAAAAATTCTTCGATTATCTTCCACCATTGAAATCTAGATTTGGAAATACAGCTTATCCGGTAGGAATAGATGTGCTTCTTTTTCAACGAATTGGCGCTATTCAAAAGAAAGATCCGCTGATGTACTTTGGAAAGCAAAATGAAATAAAATATGGTGTTGTATATGGTGAAGGTCTATGGCGATGGAAAATAAATGATTTTCAACGAAATGGTTCTTTCGATTCATTTAACGAATTCATTCAGAAAATTACACAGTATTTGGTGGTTCGACAAAACACTTCGCCTTTCATCGTTAGCTTGCCAAAGCGCATGACAAAAGTAGAGGAATTAGTCGTTAAGGCTGAATTTTACAATGAATCAATGGATTTGATAACGTCACCAACGATCAATTTCTCGCTAAAAGGAGAAAGAGGGAAGTTAAATAAGTTTCAGTTTGGAATAAATGGAAATTCATACAGATTGAATACAGGTCGCTTGACACCAGGAAGCTATAGCTGGACCGCTAATACGACATTTAACGGCAAATCGTATTCGAAATCAGGAGCGTTTATTGTGGAGGATTTATTACTCGAGGATTCAGACAATCAGGCAAATCATCAAGTGCTTCGTCAAATCGCAAATCAAACGAACGGAAAGTTCTATACTTTGGAAAATTCGGATACTTTGTATGGTGATTTAAACGAAAGAAAAGACTTGGTCAACGTGTCGTATGCCGAATCTGTTTTCATCGATTTGATTGATTGGAAAATCTTGTTTTTGTTGATATTACTCGCTTTAGTGACAGAGTGGTCGCTCCGTAGATACTTTGGTGGATATTAATTTTTACACCAAATAAAATAATCTTTTAAGACTTTCGTTTAATAGGTATAATGATAAAAACAAAATATGCCTATGTTGAAAAAATACCCTAATGTTGCTCCTATCGAGGAGTCTAAAATCGGCCCTTCAATCAAAGCTTTGAAGTTCATTATAAAATACAGTAAAGCCATTGAAGCAAAAGAAATCGGAAAACAGAAAGTGCTGTTCCAACTGAATTAATAAATAGAAAGCCTGATGAGAGTCAGGCTTTTTTAAAGGGTAAAATCTTTATTCCTTAGTTATCTTCGAAATGAAATTTTCCAATTGAATGAAATAGATACCTTTGGTAAGTTGGCTTATATCAAGCGTCACCATATTATTTGATTGTTGGATAATGTTTACTTTATCACTACAGTTTTGACCAATCAGATTGTAAATTAGTTTTGTTTTGTCCAAAGGTGAAATAGAAGAACCTTCAATTTTTATAGTGTTTTTAGCCGGATTGGGATATATAGAAACAGGATTTGGTTTTTCCAAATCATCGATATTTAGTGACCCCATGGAACCTTTTAATATAATTGAAAAATCTTGCATTCCATTCACCAAACTACCTTTATGGGACACGGTTACCGTGTAGTTTCCTGCCGCTAGACTGCTGATGTCAATCCGTTCAACATTATCTCTAAAATTATCGCCTTTTATAGCTGCATCCGTGAAGTTGTCTGAACTTGTATTTGGCAACAATAGCCAAGGTTCGTAAACAGTAGAATTCTGTGTAATTCTCACATCTAAATCATTGACTAGCATGGGTGTTTTATCGTCGGTGTTGCCGAATACAGGATTTCCAGCAGGATCGGTCCAAGCCATGCACAATGTAATTGGTGACGATCCATCCACATCAAATGTTGTTGTATAAGCGTTTCCATCTGTTATTGACAGTTCAAGGATGCCATGGTCTGAAATTACTTCAGCGGCACGTTCTGCATTCATCAATCCCCAACCGCTTTGAAAATCAGGACCATCATTAGCCCCAGCTTCATCGGTTGTACCTAGTAGTAAAGCTTTTACAGTAGCCGATTTCATATATACAAAATTTATATTGTGGTAATGTTGTTGAAGCAAAGCAATGGCACCAGTAACAGTCGGCGCTGACATTGAAGTGCCGCTTTTGACTCCGTAATCTGTGTCATTTCCGTTGTCTGCCGAGTAGAGAGAAACACCATTAGCCACAATGTCGGGCTTAATTCGCCAATCGTCGGTGGGTCCCCAGCTGCTGAATGTTGACTGCGTAACAGATTGAGGTCCGTTGTATACCGCAACATCATTTACAGCTCCAATGGTAAGAAGGTTTTTACATGTTGAAACCGTATAAATAATATCATACCCGTTATCTCCAACGTTTACACCGCCATTTCTATCGTTTCCCGCTGATTTACAAACAGTTAAATACGGAGCATTGAACAATATATTATCCCATTCTTGAGCGTTGCTCGTGTACAAACCATATAATGGAACACTTCCGTTCGGATTTCCAGTGCTATATGAATGATTTGATAATAATCCACCGGCAGCGCCAAAATTTGCTATTTCAGCTTCATCATTATTGCTTCTTCGAGAAATAATAGTTGCATTAGAAGCCATTCCGCGTGCATTGGGAGAAATGCCAGATCCCAGCATTGTACAAGCCGTATGTGTTGCATGACTCGTCACCACTTCATTTTCGGCATGCGCAACTTTACCGACCATTTCTTGATGGGTGATTAAAGCCAAACCGCTGGCTTCCCAATGACCAATTTCAATTCCAGTTCCGTCTAAATCCAGTCCGGTAGAGCCACCAGCCCATATTTTATCTATGTTACTTGATTTTGCGGCTGAAACATTATCGTCGAAGTCATAAACAGGATTTCCATTCAAATCAAAACCAGACAAATAGCCTTTTTCATTCTTGTTGTTGGTGATCTCTAATGGAATTCCACTTTTAAAGGCTTCTGATAAAAGATTGGTATTATAATTTGTGCTCCTTTCGGCAATTTCATTTAAAACGGTCGTATTTGTTCTTTCAATAATAAATGCCTTATCAATTTCATTTTGAGCGATTGATTTTGCTTGAAAACCGATAAGTACAATAAGGATTGCGAATATGTTCTTCATATAAAATTGATTCTATTAACGACAATTGACAGCGTTCATAAGGGGTGGCCCTATTTGTGTTTCTTTATGCTTGTTAGTTATGATAATGAGAATAATTATTCACCATTATCATAACACCACCAATATTTTTTTACCAGATATTCGCAACTTTAGTCGCGTCATTTCGCATTTTATCACCCGGCTGAACACCGAAAGATTCAAAGAACTCTGGGCAATTCATCAAAGGTCCATTAACACGATACATACCTGGTGAATGTGGGTCGTTTGCCAGACGATTCTTCAATTCTTCAGTTGTATAGTTAATTTTCCACAACTGAGCATACGAGATAAAGAAACGTTGTGCTGGCGCATATCCTTTTCGTTTGATGCCAGATTTAAACTCAGCCGTCTTTTTATAAGCGTAGTAAGCCAAAGTCAATCCACCTAAATCGGCAATATTTTCGCCCATGGTTAATTCTGGGTTCACACAATGATCTTCAACGGGGCAGAAGTTGGAGTAGGTTTGACCAAAAATTCCTGTTTTCTCTTCGAATGATTTTTTATCTGCTTCCGTCCACCAATTTTTGTAGGTGCCATCTGCTGCAAATTTTGAACCGTTATCGTCAAAACCGTGGGTGAATTCATGCCCAATGACCATTCCGATTCTACCGTAATTTACTGCATCTTCAAAGTTCTCACTAAAGAATGGTGGTTGCATGATTCCAGCTGGGAAAGCGATTTCATTCAACAAAGGGTGATAATAGGCATTGACCATATGTGCAGGCATTCCCCATTCTTTTTTGTCAACTGGTTGACCGTGCTTTTTAATGTTTTTGTTGACGGCAAAACGATTAGACTGACGGAAATTTCCAATATAATCGTCAGAGTTGAACGCAAGGCTGCTAAAATCTTTCCATTCAGAAGGGAAGCCCAACTTACGTCCAATTGAATTTAATTTGTTCAAGGCCTCTTTCTTCGTTTCAGACGACATCCAAGTCAAATTATTAATACGCTCTTCAAAAACGATCAAAAGGTTATCGACCATTTCATTCACCCTATTTTGCGCATTGGTAGAAAAATATTGATCAACAAAAGCTTTTCCCAGTAATTCATTAAAAGTCATGCCTGTAATTTCATCAATTACCTGATCTTCCAAAGGTTTCATTTCTTTTTTACCACTTAAAACATGACCATAGAAATCAAAATTTAATTTTAATAATTCTTCAGTTAAGTGTCCTGCATATTGGTCTAAAACCTTCCATTGTAAATATGCTTTCCAGTTTTCAAGTTCCTCATCGGCACACATCTCCTGAATCTTTTCCATGTATTTGGGTTGACCGACTACAAACTGATCCGTTCCAGGAAAGTTTCTAGCTTTAAGATACAGATTCAAGTCAAATTTATTGAAGATAGATTCAACTTCGTCCACTTTCATTAAGTTGTAGGTGTTTTCAGGAAGGCGTTGTTCGGTCGGCGTCATCATTGATTCAGCCATATTGGTTTCTAATTTCACAATTTGACGCGCCATTTTAGCTGCTTTGTCCACTTTTTCACCAGCTGCGACAAACATTTTAGCAACATGTTTTTCATATGCAATGAGGATTTCTTTTTTGTCTTCAGAGAAGTAATAATCTCTATTTGGTAATCCAATTCCACTTTGGTAGAGGTTCGGTATATGATTGTTTACATCCATCATATCTTGACGAATTCCGAAATAAAAGCCACCGCCTATGCCGTTGTTGTGCAAATTAGCCAAAACAGTTGGCAATTCTTTCATATCCTTCATTTCAGACACCATGCCCAATTCTTCAGCAATTGGCGTGATTCCACGTTTGTTTCTCTCGTCAAAATTCATGAATGATTCAAAATACGCACCTAAAATTTGGTTTTGAGAACCTATTTCACCTTTGTTGCTACTCGCATTTTTTAGAATTTTCGTGAGCTTTTCTTTATTTGCTTTGTCCAACTCGTTGAAACTTCCCCATCTAGATTCGCTATCAGGCACTGGGTTTTCCTTGCACCAAGTTCCATTCGAAAACTCAAAGAAGTCTTCGCGAGGTGAAACATTTTTGTCCATATTTGCCTCATCAACAGTTTGATAAATCGTGTTTCCAACTGGATCTGCAACCGAAGTTGAATTTGTTCCACAAGCTGAAAGAACATAAGCAGTGGATAAAAGTAAAATTGTATTTATTTTCATTTTGTATAATTAACGTGTGTTTAAAAGCATTTCTGTATGTGGAATTCCATCTTCCAAATATTCTTTACCAGTAGAGGTGAAGCCATGAGTGGCATAATAATTTACAAGATGAGTCTGCGCTGATAATCGGATATCTTGTTTGCCGAATTTTTCTTCGATAAACGCAATGCTCTTCTCCATTAACAAATGACCTAGTTTCAAATATCGGAAATTTTCAGCAACCACGACTCGACCAATTGCAATTTCTGAGTAGGAGATACCCTTAGGAAGAATCCTCGTTGTGCCAATTATTACACCTTCAACGTTCCTTAATATAAGGTGATAAGCCATTTTGTCTTTTCCGTCCAATTCTTGATAAGGACAGTCTTGCTCAATTACGAAAACCTCAATCCGCAGAGCAATTAAGTCGTGAAACTCGTTTAATGTGATTTCGTTATAGTGTTTTATTTCAACCTGCATTGCGTTTTTAAGTCTGAATATTTCCAACATTGTAAGCTCTTTCGGCTTTTTTATGGTTGGCCATTTCTATCCCCATTGAGATGTGTTTTCGTGTATCTACTGGGTCGATTATAGCATCTACCCATAAACGACTTGCGGCATAATAAGGGCTAATTTGACTATCATAACGATCCTTGATTCGGTTGTACAATTCGTCTTCTGACTCTTTCGTGATTTTCTCTCCTTTTTTCTTCAGAGAAGCAACTTCAATAGATAAAAGCGTTTTTGCTGCCGAAGCGCCAGACATAACGGCAATTTCTGCTGTGGGCCAGGCGAGCATTAGTCTTGGATCGTAGGCTTTTCCGCACATGGCATAGTTTCCAGCACCATATGAGTTTCCAACAACAATTGTAAATTTAGGGACAACAGAATTGGCCATGGCGCTTACCATTTTTGCACCATCTTTGATAATTCCGGCGTGTTCGCTTTTTGATCCGACCATGAATCCAGATACATCTTGGAAGAAAACCAAGGGAATGTTTTTTTGATTGCAATTCATAATAAATCGAGCCGATTTATCTGCAGAATCAGAATAAATAACGCCGCCAAATTGCATTTCACCTTTGGTATTTTTAACAATTTCTCTTTGGTTTGCTACAATTCCAACGCTCCATCCATCAATCCTCGCATATGCACAGATGATTGATTTTCCGTAATTGGCTTTGTATTCCGTTAGTTCAGAATCGTCGACTATACACGTCAGTAATTCCTTCATATTATAAGGCTTAGATCGCTCTGCAGGAAGAATCCCGTATACATCCTTCAAATTTCTTTTGGGAACAAGCGCTTCTTTTCTGTCAAAACCTGCTTTGTCTTTATCACCGATTTTATCCATCAAGGTTCGTATCGTTTTCAAGCAGTCTTCGTCATTTTCGGTATTGTAATCACAAACTCCTGAAATCTCAGTATGAGTTGTTGCGCCTCCTAAAGTCTCATTGTCGATTGTTTCGCCAATAGCCGCTTTCACCAAATAAGATCCAGCTAAGAAAATTGTTCCTGTTTTGTTGACAATCAGGCTTTCGTCGGACATTATAGGCAAATATGCACCACCCGCAACACAACTTCCCATCACCGCGGCAATCTGAAGAATTCCTCGTGAACTCATTACAGCATTGTTGCGAAAAATACGACCAAAATGTTCTTTGTCTGGGAAGATTTCATCTTGCATCGGTAAGAAAACACCTGCTGAATCGACCAAATAGATAATCGGCAAATCGTTGTCCATGGCAATTTCCTGAGCGCGAAGATTTTTCTTTCCGGTAATGGGGAACCAAGCTCCAGCCTTCACAGTCGCATCATTCGCAATGATTACGCATTGATGTCCAGAGATATATCCAATTTCAATTACGACACCACCAGCGGGACATCCACCATGTTCTTCATACATTCCGTAACCTGCAAAGGCACCAATTTCGATTCTTTCAGAGTTTTTGTCAACGAGTAAATCGATTCGTTCACGAGCGGTTAATTTGCCCTGAGCATGCAATTTTTCAATTCGTTTTTTTCCTCCACCTTCGTAAACTTTTTCCAATTCTTGTTCAAGATTGGAAATTTTTAAACGAATTTGGTCTTCGTTTTTATTGAATTCGAGTTCCTTTTTTGATATTGCCATGCTATAATTTTCGGAGCTCAAATATAAAGATTTAAAGCCCAAAAGCTTATTGATTTAAGTTTAATTAATGACAAAATAAACAGTTGGTTGTTGGCAAGTAAGTCTTGTGTAAAAAGGGAATTAGCGTAATTTTACCAGATGCAAGATTCATATAAGCATAAAGGAATGCGTAAATTGCTCATTAAGGAGCTGATAGATAAAGGGATAGAAAGTCAAAAGGTTGCAGATGCTTTTCAAGCAATTCCCCGTCATTTCTTTTTAGATCTAGCATTTACGGAGCAAGCGTACACAAACAAAGCTTTTCAGATTGGAGCCGGACAAACCATTTCCCATCCCTATACCGTTGCGTTTCAGACGCAGTTATTGGAAATCAAGAAACGAGATAAAATTCTTGAGATAGGCACGGGTTCTGGTTTTCAGACCAGTATTTTGTGCGAAATGGGAGCGAAGGTGTTCTCCATTGAACGCCACAAAGAATTACATTTAAAGGCAAAAAAACTAATCCATCATTTTAATTTCAATCCCAAATTATCTTTTGGAGACGGATACAAGGGTTGGCCAGCATTTGCTCAATTCGACTCGATCTTGGTAACGTGCGGGGCGCCTTTTGTTCCGGATGAATTGAAAGATCAATTGAAAACAGGAGGTATTCTCGTAATTCCTTTGGGAGAAGGAGCTGTGCAGCGTATGAAGCGTTACATCAAGATTTCAGAAACTGAATTCGAGGAAGAAGACTACGGCGATTTCTCATTTGTACCGATGCTTGAGGATAAGGTGAATTGAAAAAAAGGCTAGATAAGGGCAAAAAAGGAGGGGCGAATAATTTTCGCCCCTCCTTTTTTTTGATATTTTCTAAGTTAATGTCCTTTTGCAGAAAGATAACGCTCTGCATCCAAAGCGGCCATGCATCCAGTGCCTGCAGCTGTTACCGCTTGACGATACGTTTTGTCTGCTGCATCTCCTGCAACAAAAACACCCGGTACATTTGTATAGGAAGTGCCTGGTTTTTCATACTTGATGTAACCGGTGTCATCTAAATTGATGTAATCCGCAAAAATGTCTGTATTGGGTTTGTGACCGATTGCAACAAAGAATCCAGTAGCTGGAATTGAAATTTCTTCGCCCGTTTTGTTGTTTTTTGCTTTTACGCCCGTTACAACATCATCACCTAATACTTCAACAGTATCCGTATTGTATATAATCTTAATATTCTTCGTGTTTTTAACTCGTTCAGCCATGATTTTAGAAGCTCTGAACTCATCTCGACGCACCAACATGGTTACTTTCGTACACAGTTTTGATAAATAATGTGCTTCCTCGCAAGCTGAATCACCTGCTCCTACGATTACTGTTTCTTGACCTCTGTAAAAGAATCCGTCACAAATAGCGCAAGCCGAAACTCCACCACCATTTTTCAAAAACTTTTGTTCGCTTTCTAATCCAAGGTATTTGGCAGTTGCGCCTGTAGAAATAATAACCGTTTCAGCATGAATTTCTTTTCCTGATTCTGTCCAACATTTGTGAATATCACCCGAAAAGTCAACTTTATCAATAAACCCAAATCGAACATCTGTTTCGAAACGCTTCGCTTGAGCCTCAAGTTCCATCATCATTGCTGGTCCAGTTATGCCATCAGGATATCCTGGAAAGTTTTCCACTTCATTAGTAGTTGTTAATTGTCCACCAGGTTGCATGCCTTGATACATTAATGGTTTCATATCTGCTCTAGCTGCATAAATTGCCGCTGTATATCCCGCTGGTCCAGATCCAATGATCAGGCATTGTACTTTTTCTATTTCGCTCATAATGTTCTTTAATTCTCCTTAAGTGGACGCAAAAATAGCAGTTTTCCTTTCACTTTTTAGTTAATGATTGTAAAAAGGAGGTCTACAATGCAATAATACTTGGATTCTTTAAGATTTACTAACAAAGCATTAACATCGTTTTGATATACAGAATAAAGGCGGTATTTTTGTAGCCCATTTTGGATAAAACACGAATGATCGACACTCAACTATACGAAGCAAAAACGCTTTACCCTTTTCAAGAAAATACAGTAAGTTCAATACTCGAAGAGCTCAAAAAAAACGGCAAGAATTTTAATTTGTTGTACCAACTCCCTACTGGGGGCGGCAAAACAGTTATATTTTCTGAAATTGCTAAGCAGTATATTTCTGAATGGAAGGAAAAAGTTCTGATACTAACACACAGAATAGAGCTCTCTGTTCAAACATCAAAACAACTTTCTGCAATCGGTGTAAACAACAAAATCATCAACAGTGAGGTGAAGACCTTGAATGATCAGGATGAATTTCAGTGCTTTATAGCAATGGTTGAAACCTTGAACAATCGCTTGCATGATGATGAAAACTTCATTAAAGATGTTGGATTGGTGATCGTCGATGAGGCGCACTACAATAGTTTCAGAAAGATTTTCCAATTTTACGAAAGCGCGAATATCCTAGGTGTTACAGCAACACCTTTGAGTAGTAATCGTGCTTTGCCTTTAAATGATAATTACCACAAATTGATTGTTGGAGAAAGTATTTCTAATTTGATAGAGAGCGGTTATCTATCTGATGCAGAAACATTTACGTATGACGTAAATCTTCATGGTTTGAAAATTGGATCTAACGGAGATTTTACGGTAAGTTCGTCTGAATTGGTATACGGAAACTACTTTATGCAAGAGAAATTGCTCTTTGCATATGAAGAAGTTGCCATTGGAAACAAGACTTTGATTTTCAATTCTGGTATCGAAACATCCATGCGTGTAGAGGAGATGTTCAAAAAACGTGGATTTGATATCCGACATTTGGATTCGACTTTTTCGGATAAGGATAGAAAAGAAGTTTTGGCATGGTTTAAAGAGAAACCAGACGCAATTCTTACATCTGTAGGGATTTTAACAACTGGATTTGATGAACCAACTGTTCAAACCATCATTTTGAATCGAGCTACGCGCTCTTTGACTTTGTATCACCAAATGATTGGTCGTGGATCTCGTTGTTTACCCAACAAAAACGTTTTTAAGTTGATTGATTTAGGAAATAACGTCCGACGATTTGGCATTTGGCAAGATTTCATCAATTGGCAAGATGCCTTTAAATTTCCTGATCGATTCTTAGAATCGCGATTGACAGAGTCAGATGACATTGAATTTGAGGTAGAATATGAATTCCCAAAAGGTTTAAAAGAAAGACTGAACGTTGAATTGTTGGATTCTTTCAAAATCAAAGATGTTTATTTCGATTGCATCGATGAAGGTAAAAAAGGGAAAATAGCAGTAGATCTTTCATTGGAAAATCATTATTTAGTGATAAAAGAGGCGGCAACTGATTTTTTTGACGGCTTAGATCTTCAAACGGCAATGCAAGAGCACATTGAGTATAGATTGAAACAGTATACGAAGTGTATTTCGAAAAGTACGAATAACTATTTCAAGTTCTTGATTGAGACGTATAACCGTCACTTGCGCCAGAAGTTGAGAGCTAATCTAGAGGACGAGTAATTCTTAGTAATTAAGAATGATTTCGGCAGTGTCAAAAGCTGGAGTCTGGGCACTACGAGTATCTAGAACACTAGTTCCAACAATTTCGTAATTATATCCATAATATCCATTTCCATCATTGATGCAAGTGATAGTGTCGTTTACAAGACCGTATAACGATTGATAATTAATCGGACAACATTCCGTACAACCTTGTTTTCCAGCAGTTTTAATGTATTTCAATTCAGTGGACGAATCTCCGTTTACATTGTGAAATATCAGATTCACCCATGATTTTGCCGTGGTGGTAAAATCAATTGTCTGCACTTCGCCAACTATTAAATCTGAAATAGAAACGGTAAAGCTTATCGGGAAATATAAATTCTTTGTTCCTTCGACTTTAATCTTATCTAGAAGGTCTCGCTCAACCTCAACACGATATTTACCATCACTATCCGTCGTAAGGGTGCTATGTGAGACATAACTTGCCGACCCCGCCTTTAATAACTTCACTTGTAAGTTTTGGTTGGCGATATTCTGCACAAAAGTGCCATCTTTAATTGTTCCTTCTAGGATGTAAATTCCTATTTTCTTTTTGCAAGAAACAAAAGTTCCAATAGTCAGAATGAGCGTTATTAATGTGGATAAAAGGATAATCTTTTTCATATATAGTAAAAGTAACTATTGTCCCGACGATTTCAAAAAGATTTAAATAAATTAAACAGACAGTTTGTAGTTCGTGACGGGCATTTTCACTAACTTTAAGGCTCTAAAAAAATCAACCCATGTCAGTAGATAATAAAATAATATTTTCCATGTTTGGTGTGAGGAAAAACACACCAGCTGGGAAGCAAATCATTAAAAACATACACTTGTCCTTCTTTTACGGTGCCAAAATTGGCATTATCGGATTGAATGGATCGGGAAAATCCACAGTGATGAAGATCATTGCAGGTTTAGATCAGTCGTTTCAGGGTGATGTCGTTTTTAACCAAGATTATTCAGTAGGTTATTTGCCTCAGGAACCTGAATTGGACCCGAAGAAAACGGTCAAGGAAATCGTAAAGGAAGGTGTTCAGGAAACTGTTGATGCGCTCGAAGAATTCGAAAAAATCAACAACTCATTCATGGACGAAGAAATCTTAAATGATTCGGACAAAATGGATAAATTAATCCAACGTCAAGGTGAAGTACAAGATATCATTGATTCTTTAGACGCTTGGGAATTAGACGCTCAGCTTGAAAGAGCAATGGATGCGCTTCGTTGTCCACCAGATGATCAATTGATTGAAACCCTTTCGGGTGGAGAAAAAAGACGTGTTGCACTTTGTCGCTTGTTGTTGAAAAATCCGGATATCCTTTTACTCGATGAGCCGACTAATCACTTGGATGCTGAATCGATAGAATGGTTGGAGCAACATTTACAACAATACAAAGGAACGGTAATCGCCGTAACTCACGATAGATATTTCTTGGACAATGTCGCAGGTTGGATTCTTGAACTAGATAGAGGTGAAGGCATTCCATGGAAAGGAAACTATTCTTCTTGGCTTGAGCAAAAAGGGAACCGATTGAAAAACGAAGAAAAAACAGAGTCGAAACGTCAAAAAATGTTGGCTAGAGAGCTGGAATGGGTGCGTATGAATCCAAAAGCTAGACAAGCGAAAAACAAAGCTCGTTTATCGAATTATGATAAAATGTTATCTGAAGATTTAAAATCGAAAGAGGATATTTTGGAGATTCCAATTCCAAATGGACCTCGATTGGGTAATAATGTGATTGATGCAGTGAACGTCGCTAAGGCATTCGGAGACAAAGTTTTATATGACAATTTAAATTTCCAATTACCACCCGCAGGTATTGTTGGTATCATTGGTCCAAATGGAGCAGGGAAGACGACGATTTTCAAAATGATTATGGGTGAACTTCAGCCTGATTCGGGTGAATTCACAACGGGCGAAACGGTGAAAATCGGTTACGTTGATCAAACTCACGCTTCTATCAAACCAGACAAAACGGTATACGATGTTGTATCTGATGGCTTAGAATATGTAGAAGTTGGCGATCAAAAAATCAACTCGCGAGCTTATTTATCTAAATTCAATTTCTCAGGTTCAGACCAAAACAAGAAAGTAGGTGTTTTATCAGGTGGTGAGCGAAATCGATTGCATTTGGCTATGACCTTGAAAACGGAAGCGAATGTTCTATTGCTCGATGAGCCAACGAATGATATTGATGTCAACACGCTGCGAGCCTTGGAAGAAGGGATTTCGAACTTTGCAGGTTGTGCCGTTGTAATTTCTCACGACCGTTGGTTCTTAGACAGAATTTGTACACACATCCTTGCTTTCGAAGGTGAATCAGAAGTGGTTTGGTTCGAAGGAAGTTATACAGAATACGAAGAAAACAGAAAGAAACGTTTGGGCGATAATGCACCGAAGAGAATTCGATACAAGAAATTAGTAAAGTAAAAACGAAAAAGAAATTCGAAGCCTACGGCATTTTCTAAACGTCGCTTCACTTGTTCAATTTGAAGCGCTGAAGCGCATTCTGAAAACGAATGTAGAAGACTTCGAATTTATTATATGCCGCAAGGCTTCAAATTAAAAATTATGACAATAAACGAAATAGAACCAAAAGCACTTTGGAAGCACTTTGCAGATTTAAATGCTGTTCCAAGACCTTCGAAGAAAGAAGAACGGGTTATTCAATTCATGGTAGATTTTGGGAATGGACTTGGCTTGCAAACAGATGTTGACGCAATTGGCAATGTTATCCTCAAAAAAGGTGGACAAGCTGGATTGGAAAACGCCGCTCCGATTATTATGCAAAGTCACTTGGATATGGTGCACCAGAAAAACAACGACACGGTTTTCAATTTCGACAAGCAAGGAATTGACATGTTTGTAGATGGTGACTGGCTGAAAGCGAAAGGAACAACTCTTGGAGCGGATAATGGGATTGGAGTAGCGACGATTATGGCGCTTTTATCTTCGACAGATATTCCACATCCTCCGATAGAGGCAATGTTCACTATTGACGAAGAAACAGGGATGACGGGAGCGATGCAATTGGATCCGAGTTTTTATACGGGTAAAACATTGCTGAATTTAGACACTGAAGACGATGACGAATTGTCTATCGGTTGCGCTGGAGGAATCAATACGAATACAACGTATGATTACGCTCTAGTTGAAATGGAGAGAGAACATTTATCATATAAATTGACGGTAAATGGACTGAATGGCGGTCATTCAGGAATGGATATCGACAAAGGTCTGGGGAATGCCAATAAGGTGATGAACAGAGTGTTGTATCACTTGCGCTCATTTGTAGACATGCATTTGGTTGAATTTGACGGAGGAAGTTTGAGAAACGCGATTCCACGTGAGGCGACTGTTTCTTTAGCTGTATTGAAAGATGACAAAGGTTCGTTTGAAACAGAATTCAATAAGGTCGCTGAAATCATGAAAACTGAGTTTAAAACGGTTGAACCTAAATTGAATATATCATTCGCTGAAAATGGTGCTGCCTCAGGAAAGGTAATGTCGACGGCTGATTTTGTTAAAATTACCAACACGATTTACGCTTTGCACAATGGTGTTTTTAGAATGAGTCCAGATATTGCAGGATTGGTAGAAACTTCGTCTAGTTTGGCGCGAGTGATCGTTAAAGACGGAAAATTCATTACTCAATCTTTGCAAAGAAGCAGCGTAAAAAGTACAAAGGACGATGTGGCGAATACAATTCGTGCTTCTTTCGAAAACATGGATTGTGCAGTTGTTCAAGCAGGCGACTATCCCGGTTGGCAGCCCAATAGAGATTCGAAGATTTTGAATGTTATGGCTGATTTGTACCGTGAAATGTTCAAAGAGGAACCACAGATTAAAGCTTGTCATGCAGGTTTAGAATGCGGTATTCTTGGAAAGCATCTTCCAGACGTAGACATGATTTCTTTTGGTCCAAACATACGTGGAGCGCATTCTCCAGACGAAAAAGTTCAGATTAGTTCGGTTCTAAAATTCTGGAGTTACTTGTTGGCGACTTTGACAAAATTGAATTAATGAACAATCTTGACATGGTTTCTTTAGCAAATGCGAAGATGCCCTATGGAAAATATAAGGATAGGCTTTTGGTACATATACCAGAAGCCTATTTGGTTTGGTATAGTCAAAAAGGGTTTCCGAAAGGGAAGTTGGGTGATCAATTGGCCGTGATGTTGGAGATAAAAATGAACGGATTGGAAGATTTAATCTATCCATTGATAAAAAAATAGAAAAAAATCAATAAAATTTTATATCTGATATTGAATGAGTTAAGCCAATTTTTCGAGTTTGACATTCTTTGTTTCTTGTTGTTGGTGTAACCCAAGATAGGAGTTGCCGTAAACGAAGCTTGTAAGTTTTAAAAATTAGAATATGCAAGCGACAAAATTTAAAATGATGAACAACAATGTAAAGACGGCACAGTTCAGATTGCAACAACACAGAGAGATGGGACAATTTTCCAAGTTATCTATAATTGATGTTGCGAACTTACTTGACATGATTAATACAGCGGAGAGTTATTCTAAACCGAGCACTCAGCCCACGATA
>ERZ1047472.958-NODE-958-length-23615-cov-6.914134_pt1 | contig 23615 bp, 23 predicted proteins | sample MGYA00383095_ERZ1047472 | MGnify/ENA primary metagenome ERZ1047472 (study PRJEB29581, sample SAMEA5548365) | metagenome | biome: marine; feature: coastal; material: water | depth 1 m | study: Short-term variability in the microbial, nano- and picoplankton dynamics... | reverse complement strand
TCTTTGACTCTTACGTGAGGCATGGTTCAACTTGTTTCCAATGAGGGCGCGGATTCTACACATAGGGTTCAGGTGCGGCAACCCCGCGCGCGCGATGAGGCGTCTGTTGATTGAGATCAGATTTCACAACATCGCCCAGCGCATTTTTGTACCATGCGCCCATGCTTATTCTTGGTATTGAAAGTTCCTGCGACGAAACCGGTCTGGCCCTCTATGACAGTGACGAGGGCCTGCTGTCCCACGCCTTACACAGCCAAGTGGCCCTGCATGCCGATTACGGCGGCGTAGTACCCGAGCTGGCGTCTCGGGACCACGTTCGCAAGATCACGCCACTAACCGAGAGGGTTCTCACCGGCGCCGGCAAAAGCCTTGATGACCTCGATGGTGTTGCCTACACCGCAGGCCCAGGACTTATGGGGGCTTTGCTAGTTGGGGCTTCTTTCGCCAAAAGCCTTGCTTGGTCGCTGGGCATTCCTGCCCTTGGGGTTCATCACATGGAAGCCCACTTGTTGGCACCGCTGATCAATCGCCAAGGCAGCCCATTAGATTTGCCCTTTGTGGCGCTGCTGGTTTCTGGGGGTCACACCCAGCTAGTACACGTGAAAAACTTTGGTGCCTATGACCTGCTTGGAGAATCTGTAGACGACGCAGCGGGTGAGGCCTTTGACAAAACCGCCAAGCTTCTAGGGCTGGGCTACCCCGGGGGGCCGAAGATTGCCGAGCAGGCTAAACACGGTGATTCCGGGCGCTTCCGCTTTCCCCGGCCAATGACCGACCGGCCCGGACTGGATTTCAGCTTTAGCGGTTTGAAGACCTATGCCCTCAATACCGTGCAAAGCCTTAACCCCATCACCCAGCAAGATGTCGCCGATGTCTCAATCGCTTTTGAGATGGCCGCGGTAGATACCCTCGTCATTAAGTGCCGCCGGGCCATGGAGCAAACCGGTGCCAGGCAATTGGTGATAGCTGGCGGAGTAAGCGCTAACACACGATTACGAGCTGAACTGGCTGACAAATTGGACGCGGAAATTGTTTATGCGCCCTTAGATTTATGTACCGACAACGGCGCCATGATCGCTTATGCCGGCGCTCTGCGCATGGCTGGCGGCCAATCCGAGGGCTTAGCAATCATGACCCGCCCACGCTGGCCAATGACGGAATTGGCAGCGATATGACGGACACCGCCTCCCAAGCAGACAAGATTTTTGTTCGGGATCTTACCTTCGACGCAATTCTCGGCATCTTACCGGCAGAGCGTATTACGCCTCAGCCCGTGGTCATTAACTTGACCCTAATCACCGATACTGCCACCGCCGCTGCAAGCAAGAATGTTGACGACACCCTGAACTACGCCGAACTGGCAGATGCCGCACGGGTTCTGACCGTCGAAGGCGAATACCTGCTGATCGAGACCTTGGTGGAGGACATTGCCAAGCTGTGCCTTGTCGCAGGTGCCGACGCGGTAACCGTGCGGGTGGAAAAGCCCGAGGCAGTATCCGCGGCGGCGGCCGTTGGCGTGGAGATTCACAGAGAGAGGGCCTAGCACGTTGTTGCCCAAGTGCAGCTACAGTCCTGACAAGTACTCGTGCACAGACCGCTGGCGCTGCTGGCTGAGAGCCTGACCAAAGGCTGGACCCTTGAGCTGGGCTTGTTCATCGGTTAGCCGTACCTCTTTTAGCTGGGCACACAGGGGCAACAGTTGCAGCTCCAGTCGCCGGCGATCTTCCGCCCCGTCCATCAGTCCGATCAACCGGATCAGGCGCTGGTTGTCTTGCAGCGCCCGCAACTGCAACAACGCTTCCCATAAAGCTGCCGCATCAACCTTCGGCCAACTTTGCATGAGCGGCAGATGGTCAAACCGGTCTTGAACCACTTGGGAATAGGATTTTGGTCCACGCAAGCGATCCAGCAGCGTCAACAACGCTTGCTCGGACAGCGGCAGCTTGGCAAACCGGACCATGGCCTCCGGACGAGGATCCAAGACCACATTCCAGGTCGTGGCCTGACACTCCGGCAACCAATCCACCAGACCACCACAGGCTTCAAGTACCTGAAAAAAGCGCTGGGGCTCTGGGCCGGATAAGGCTTTCACGAGTTCCTGCCAAACCCGCTCTGGAGACAAGGTCTTTAATTCGCCTTGAGCGCACATCTGACTCATTAACAACTGGGTTTCCGGGGCGACCTGAAACCCTGCCAGTTGGGCGGCAAAACGCGCCACCCGAAATACGCGCAGTGGGTCCTCCACAAAGGCCGATGAAACGTGACGCAGCCAGCCCTGAGCAATGTCCTGTTGGCCGCCACTTGGGTCAATAAGCTGTCCATCCGCACCTTCGGCAATGGCGTTGATGGTTAGGTCGCGCCGAGACAAGTCCTCCAGCAACGTGACCGTGGGACTCGCATCCACCTCAAAACCCGTATGCCCGCTGCCGCGCTTTCGCTCGGTACGGGCCAACGCATACTCTTCCTTTGTCTCCGGATGCAAAAACACGGGGAAATCCTTGCCCACTTGAACAAACCCCAGCTCCAGCAGTTGGGCCGGCGTTGCGCCCACGACCACCCAATCACGGTCTTTTGCCGAGACGGGCTGAGGCCGGTGATTACCAGCGCCGATTAGGCGATCTCGAACAGCGCCGCCTACCAGATAGATTTCAAGCTTTTCGGTTAGCACGTTAATGCCTTTTATCGCGATACCATTACTGTGGTGGAAGTCGGGTTGGCTGCGCAAGAGCCGTATACAGCAGAAAGCTCAGCCCTTATTAGAGCTTCTTCGAGCTTCGTCAGCTGCCGTGGAGCGCGGGTTGGGCAGCTTTCTCGCCGTTGTCCAAACAATAGGCCGTTAGTTGCCGGCCCCAAACGCAGCCGGTATCCAGGGCAATGCAATCGGGCACACCGGTTTCACCATTTAGCGATGCCCAATGCCCAAACAGAACCTTTTGCGACAATGGCTGATAACTCGGCTCTGCAAACCATGGGATCAGGCCATCGGGCATATCCTCAACAGGCCCCTTATGAGCGAAATCCATGGCACCACCGGGCTCCAGAAACCTCATGCGAGTTAGGTAATTTACGATAGCACGCAGCCGGTCAATACCGCTTAGGCTGTCATCCCACAAAGCCGGGCGATTGCCATACATCGCGGAAAAAAAGTCCCGATAGGAAATCTCTGCACGCTGTGCTTCGGCATCGTTCTGACCAATCACCGCTTCTACTTCCCGGGCCAAAATGTGTGCTTGTTCTACAGACCACTGAGGAGGAATCCCAGCATGAGCCATAACATGCCCGTAGCCGCTATGAATGAGTTTTTGCCCGCGCAGCCAATGAGCCAGATCCTCAACATCATCTGCCGCCAACAGTTCATCAAAGGTATCTTTGCCATTAGGTTTTTTGCCGCCAAAAACGATGGCCAAAAAGTGTAGGTCATGATTTCCAAGCACCACGCGGCACTGGCGCCCCATCTGTCGAACCTGTCGCAGCACTTGGAGGGAATCTGGGCCTCGATTTATTAGGTCACCAGCCAACCAAAGCTCATCGCTATCCTTCAGGTTGATCCTCTTGATCAACGCTTCAAGCTCCCGCCAACAACCTTGAACGTCACCTACTGCGTATACGGCCATCTGTTCTAGTGCACCAGACCTTCAACGCGCAGGGAAAAAACCTCGATGGGCACCTCAAAGAGCTCCCCCTCGTCGGTGCGAAATTCGTAGCTACCCTCCATGGTTCCCACCGGGGTCTTAATCACCGCGCCACTGGTATACGTAAACTGCTCACCTTGGGTAAGCCGAGGCTGTTGACCGATAACTCCGGGACCTCGAACTTCCTGAACATCGCCAACACCGTCGGTTATCACCCAATGTCGATTCAACAACTGACCGGGGGTGGGGCCATGATTGGCTATGGTGATGGTGTAGGCGAAGGCGAACCGTTCTTGCTCCGGGGCGGACTCGGAAGCCAAATAGTTCACTTGCACCGACACGCTGATGGCCTGTTTTGGATCTGTTTCGCTCACCGTTGTGTTCTCGCTTTATTGGTGTGGCTCAACCCAGCCAGCATGTTTGGGGATTTCAGTCCGATTGAACCTCAGTGCTGCCGGCAGCGCCAGCCAACGCTAAAAATTCCTCAATGGTGACGTCGTCTGCTCGCAGACCCGGATCTACTGACACGAGTTGCCAGTCTAAGTTCAAACTTTTTAGCGCATTGGACAAGCGCTTTCGCCGCCCGGCAAAAGCCAAACGTAGCACCTGATCCAGACTCTTTCGCGCCACAGGCAGCACGCTATTTTGCTTTGGCGTTAGCCGGATCACTGCCGAATCCACTTTTGGCGGGGGGCGGAAGCTCTCGGGAGGTACGTCAAACAAATAGTCGCTATCGAGGGTGACCTGGGTCATAACGCTCAAACGCCCCCAAGCCTTAGTGCCGGGCACCGCGGTGAGTCGTTGGGCCATCTCCTTTTGCAACATAAAGTGCATGTCGCGGACGCTGTTGGGGCTGGCCAGCACGTGGTCAACCAGCTGCATAAGCAGGGGCGATGAAATGTTGTAGGGCAAATTACCCACAACTCGCCAACCACTCTCAGCTGCTGAAGCGGTTAAAACTTGACCCAAGTCGGTTCGTAAAATGTCCTGTTCGAGCACTTCTATGCCGGGAAATCTTGGCACCAGCAGGGGCGCCAAGTCTCGGTCAATCTCCACGGCAAGGTAACGGGCTAGGCCTTCATCAAACAAGTATTCGGTAAGCGCGCCTTGGCCCGGACCAATCTCGAACACCCGTTGCTCCTGCTGCAAAGACATGGCTCGGGCGATATTTCGCAACACCTGCTGATCGTGCAGAAAGTGTTGCCCGAAGCGTTTACGTGGGCGCATGGACGGGTTCCGCTAATGCCACCGCCGTAGTCATGGCTTCGTTAAACGATCCAACGTCTGCAAGGCCGCTACCGGCCAAATCTAGGGCTGTACCGTGATCCACTGAGGTGCGAACAAAAGGCAAACCCAGGGTGATATTCACAGCTCTGCCAAAACCCGAATACTTCAAGACGGGTAGGCCCTGATCGTGAAACATCGACATCACCGCATCTGCCCGCTCTAAGTACTTTGGGGTAAACAACGTGTCAGCTGGCAGTGGTCCTACAATATTGAAGCCCTCTTCTTTTAGGCGCTGGCACACGGGCTCGATTACGTTGATTTCTTCTCGTCCCAAATGACCGGATTCACCGGCATGGGGATTGAGACCACAAACCAATACTCGCGGCGAGGGCGTGCCGAATTGATCCTGCAGTGCCCGCTGGAGAATGCGCAACCGTCGCTCCAACAAGTCTTGGGTGAGTTCCGCAGATACCGACTGTAACGGCAGGTGCGTGGTCGCCAAAGCCACACGCATGGCTTTGCTGGCCAGCATCATGACCACATCTGGCACGCCGGACTTTTGGGCTAGATACTCGGTATGACCCGAAAAGACGATGCCCGCCTCCATCATGATGGACTTCTGCATGGGCCCGGTCACCAGTCCATCAAAGCGGCCCTGCATGCACCCGTCAATTGCCCGATCTAGGGCCTGCAACGTTCCCCCTGCGTTTTCCACATTCAGCTCTCCTGGCTGAGCCGGGCCCGCTAGGGGTGTGTCTAGGACGGTGAGATGCCCTTGTTGAGAACTGGGATCATTCACCTGCTCGTCGAGATGCAAGGGCAGCGCTAATGCCCTAGCTCGGTCCGCAAGCATTTGTTTATCGGCGATGACTACCCAAGCCGCTTCGCGGTTTTCTTGGGCGGCCTGAATCACTAGGTCGGGACCAATACCGGCGGGTTCACCGGGGGTAATGGCAATCACAGGCATAGGCAGCTACAGCCGCAATTCAACAAAGGCTTCGTCGCGAATTTCCTTCAACCACTCTTGGCGTTCCTCTTCAAAGCGACGCCGGAACAGTAAGTCCATGGCCATGTTACGACGGGCCTCGTCACTCATATCCTGCTCCCGACGGTCTAGCACCAGCAAAATATGCCAGCCAAATTCGCTCTGGAACGGCTCGCTAATTTGGCCAATCTCCGCGGATGCCATGACTTCGGCGAACTCTGGAACGAATTGATCTGGTGTAGACCATCCCAAGGCACCGCCGTTCAATGCACTGCCCGGGTCTTCTGAATATTCCTTTGCAAGTTCGGCAAAGTCCCCACCATCCTGAAGCAACTGATGAACATCATCTGCTTGGACCTTAGCTTCAGCCATGGTGAGAATTTCCGAAGGCCGAATCAAAATATGACTGACATTGGTTTGTGACAACCGCTCGGTGCCTGCTCCGCGTTGGCCTAAAAGCTTGATGATGTGGATGCTCGAACCGGTAACGATCGGATCCGCGATCTGATCCACCTGCATGTCCAGTACCGCATCGGAAAACAGCGTGGGCAGTTCACCCGCTCGACGCCAGCCTAAATCTCCACCCTCCAACGCAGTGCTGGCCGAGGACTTGGCTATCGCCATCTGCGCGAAATCCGCACCGCCTCGAAGCTCTTCAATTAGACCTGCCGCTTCTTCGATAGCGGCCTCTTTGTCAGCCTCCGTGGCACCGTCCTCAAGGCTGCGCATAATATGCCCGACCCGGTATTCGTCAGAGAACATCTGTTGATAAAAAGGCGAGTTTAAGAGCGCTTGAACGTCTTGCTCGCTGATAGCAATACGCCGGTTAATCATTGCTCGCTGCAATCGTGTGATCGTCAGTTCGCTGCGAATTTCCTCACGGAATTGCCGGTAGCTGGTGCCATCTCGAACCAACGTTTGCTGAAACTGTTCCATGGTCATGTTGTTGCTTTGAGCGAATTCGGTCACAGCCCGCGCCAAGGTCTCGTCATCAATGGTGACGCCCCGTTTCTCCGCCTCTTGGAGCTGGATGTTCTCAATGATCAATCGCTCCATGATCTGGTTAACCAGCACATCGCCCGGAGGCAGCTGCAGGTTATTTTCCTTAATTGAGCGCCGAACCGTTTCCAGTCGAGCTATCAGTTCACTGGCCAGTACCACATCGTCATCCACAACAGCGACGATGGCCTCTAGGCGTTGATATTCGGCCCCTGACTGAAGAGGTAGCCAAATCAGTGCCAGCAATACCAAGTGTTTTACTCTGCCGAGCATGGCCTTGGGTGTACTCGAAACCCGACCGTGGAGGTGTTGAATGTTCATGCTGTTCTTGCTCTGTTCCAATTCTTGCTCTGTTCAATTGTTCCATTCTGGGTTCATGCCAAACCCCTTGGACTAAATCGCCTTAGTTTGCGTTATACCGCTGCATCCGCATGGCAGGACTTTCGTAACCGTACACGCCTCGTTGCAACAGCGCCTCTACTTTACTGCCAATTCCTGCCAAACCTTTTAACTGAACCTCAAATAGTACGCTGCGATCGGTACGTAAAAAATTGTTGGGGGTAAACGATGTTGGCGTACCGAACAGACGGTAGCTGGGATTCTCCAGATATTGGCGAGCCACCAACCGCATGCGCAGACAGCAGTCGTCATACTCGAGACCGGCGAAGGCTTCCAAGGTTCGGTGCCCTTCCAAATCGTATTGCCAGCGAGTGGTAAACGCCACATTTTGGTTCAACGGCGCGTAAGCCGATACTTCTGCCTGTTTAATGCTATCCAAGCGCCGGTCTTTGACACCAAAATTAAAGCGTCCCATACCCTCGCCGCGCAGATGCAAGCTTGCGCCAATCTCTTCCCACTGACTTTCATCGTAGCTCCACAGTTGTCGACTGCGCAGCTGCCAACGATTGCTGAGATTCAGTGCAACATCACCGGCAAACAAGTCGTTAACGCCCACATCGGCAAATCCCGGTACCGTTACCCGAGGTGTAGAAAAGTGCTGTAAATGCCCCGCACTGACGGTCAGCACCTCTTGCCCAGTAGGACTGATAAGACGGCTGGTGACGGCGACAGTCGCTCGGTCGGCATCGCCAATGCGATCCAACCCAGCGAAGTGATTGTCCATAAACAGCTGCTCAAAGGTCATGCTCAACGGCATGCTGTCGAAAACCGGAAGCAAGTTCTGTTGTTCATAACTCTGGTTCAGGTAGTAAACCCTTGGCTCCAAGGTTTGCAGAAACGATCCGCCATTGAGCTTCAGCTCACGTTCAAAAAACAGCCCGCCCTCGACACTAAAGAAACCAACGTCTCTGTCGGTTTGCTCGTCCAGCGCTGAGTACCTTTCTGCCGGAACATGATCTAGGTCGTAGCGGGTGAACTTGTACCCCCCGGTCGCAGCCCAAAAACCAGCGGCGTAATCCCGTCGATAGCTCAAAGATGGCGCCAAGTGACTGCGCCGGCCTTCAATGCCACGGCCAGCGGTTGCATCCGAGTAGAAATGACGGCCACTAGATTCGAATTGGGACCACTGCGCCTGAAGGTTCAGCCCAAGCCCTTGACCAAAGGGGTTAGAGCGATAGCCTACCTGTAGCGAGGGAACTGCCTCGTAATCGGCGACACTTAGTTCATCCAATCGTTGAAAACCCAATGACCGCAGACTCACTTCTAGGTGGTCATTGGCATAGGACACTTCCAGCAACTGGTTTAAGGCGTTTGGTTTAGTGAATCCAACATAGGAATTGAGGTCTCGAAAAAAGTCGCGATCACTGGCCCGTGCAAAATCCACGCGAGTACTTAATGCGCCCAACTTGCCTACTTGATCTGCGGCTATAAGCCATCGATCTGCGGCAACAAATTCACCAAGGGCACCGGCACCACCCAGCTCCTCGTAGACGTCTTCGTCGTAAAACCCGTTATACAAGTCATCCGACTCCAGGTAGGAAACATCCACCTGACCTATTTGGGCTGGCGTCGCAAAACTTAGGTTGCCGTCCACGCCAAACCCTCGTTTGCTGATCCAGCGCGGTGCCACCGTAGCGCTCACCTCGGGCGAAACCTGCCAGTAATAAGGCACCTGAACTTCCAACCCGTCGGTGCTGCTCAGACCACCCGAGGGCATCTGCCAGCCGGTAGTTTGTTCTCCGTCTAGGGGTACTCGCAGACGCGGCACGTAAGCAACCGGTATCGAGCGAAGGCGCAGCACGGCACCCTTACCTTGGGCATAAGCCTCCGCTTCGTTGATTTCCAATTCGCTGATATTTAGAAGCCATCCTGCATTACCCGGCACACAGCGAGTCAGCTGGGCGTCTCGCAGCAAAAGTCTGCCGTCGGCAGACCGGCTGAACCCTTGAGCCGTGCCTCGCAGTCCTTGGCTTGGTATCACCCATTGCACGCCATCCAGCGACAAAGACTGGCCGTCCAATCCCAGCTCTGCGCTCTGGCCCTGAACCACAAGATCGGTGTCACTGACTAACAAACCTTGGGGGAACTTCACTCGCTCGTCGCTTTGATTCATTAAGGCTGTGGGAGCTTGCAAACGTCTACCGCCGTCTTGTATCACTACATTGCCTTGCAACTGAATGTTGCCGCCTCGCTCACCGATAAGATTATCCATGGCTGCGGAGATAATCCGATTACCGAAGGCATCTGAGGCTGGAACCTCCTCGGCTGGGCCGACTGGCGCTAGCTTGTAGCCACCAAGACACTGGCCAAAGTTTCGCGCACTAGGCTGACGCTGACTGACGTAGAGGTCTGAGGCCAAATCCTCCGTATGGGATGGGGAGCCGTTTGTCCGTTCGCTGGCGTGCACGGAACCGGTCGTGAGGATCAATAGGCTGACGGCAAGCAGTGGCAAACTCAAACGGGTATTTTTCATCGCCGCATGATAAAAGAAATGTCCCACCGGATATAATCTTATCGTGCAAAACTCAGTTAACGAATTACAGGCTTGGTGTCAGGTGCAACTGCAGCGCCAACAGAGCATCGGTGAACCCTCGCCTCAGCAGCAACAGGCAAATATCTCCCTGCAAGCGCTGCGGGTCGAGGCAAGTCATCGGCACTTTTATCGCATCCAGACTGAGTCACGGGAGCAATCTTGGGTGGCCATGTGGAGTCCCCCAGAGCTTGAAAACAATCCTCAGTTCGTAGCGTTAGCTGAGGTTTTTGCCGGTTTGGGTACGCCGAACGTGCTGGCGCAGGATCAGGAGAGGGGCTTCTTTTTGATGGAGGATCTCGGCGAAACCCACCTTATCGAAGCCTATCAACAGGACGAAAAAAATCCGCTGCACCTGGCCCAGTGCGTGAACTTCGCCTTGGATGCACTGCTCCCCTTCCAACAGGTAAAACACCCGGCTATTCCCGCCTACGACGGCGAACGCCTCGTTATGGAGTTTGACTTGTGTGCCCAGTGGCTGGTGGAGGGCCTTATGACTGAGTCTCTAGGGCATGAGGCCACTGAAGCTCTCGCATCGAGTAGGCAGATACTTGTTGATGCCATGCTCGAACAGCCACAAGTCTGTGTTCACCGGGACTACCACTGTCGCAACCTGTTAATCACGGGCAATGGCCCCACAAAAAAACTGGGAATAGTAGATTTTCAGGATGCCCTAGTGGGCCCTGCGCTATACGACCCTGCATCGCTGTTACGAGATTGTTATTACACGCACGATGAATCTCTGATCACCGACTGCTTAGCGCGCTTTGCCAACCATAGCCCCGAGCTCACAGACATCTCCCCGAAAACACTCACTTGGTGGCTGGATGCCTGCGCTATTCAGCGACAGCTCAAAGCCATTGGCATTTTCGCTCGACTGCATCTGCGAGACGGTAAATCCAGCCATCTCGGCTACATCGTGCCAACCTTGGGGCGGCTGACCGTTTTAACCAAGCTGTATCCCGAGTTGAGCCGACTCAACGCCCTGCTATCTGCTTGGTCATCAGCCGCTCGTCAGCTCGAAGTACTAAACCGCGAGAGCCCATCGTGAAAGCCATGATCTTGGCTGCGGGCAAGGGGACCCGGCTAGCGCCTTTGACCGATACAACGCCAAAACCCCTGCTGCCTGTGAAAGGTGTACCGCTGATCCTGAGGCTGATTGAAAAGTTACGCCTAGCCGGGATTAGCGAAGTGGTCGTAAATACCTACCACCTAGGAAACCAGATTGAGGCGCTGTTAGGCGATGGCGCTAACCTTGGCGTTTCGGTGACCTACAGTCGCGAGCAAACGCTGCTAGAAACCGGCGGTGGTATCAAGTTGGCACTTCCACTGCTGGCAGAGGATACCTTCATTCTTTGCAACGCCGATATCTACAGCGACTTTGCGCTTGAGGATCTTCCCAAGCACCTGTTACCTGAAGATCTCGCCCACTTGGTGCTAGTACCAAAGCCACCCAGTCGTGACACAGGCGACTTCTCCTATCTGGCAGGGCGAGTTAACGCCCGCGGGGGCGACTTCGTCTACAGCGGCATCGCCATACTCCACAGGCATCTGTTCCAAGATTCTCCTGAAGGCGCATTCTCTTTACGGGATCTATTGTTCCAAGCCACCGCCCAAGGACGCGTATCTGCTCAAGTTCACCACGGCTGGTGGTCGGATATAGGCACGCATGAGGACTACGCGGCCGTCAACGCCAAAGAAAACTAGGCCCGCCGCCACACCACCGTTAAAAGTGCATGCATCTAAATCTACCTCGGTTAACATGCGCTTTTCGATGCAGCGAGCGTTTATGAATCCTTGGATCTGTCCCTCTATATTAGCCGCAGACTTTGCCCGTCTTGGCGAAGAAGTCTCTGACGTCCTCGCGGCTGGCGCCGACACCATTCACTTCGACGTGATGGACAACCACTACGTTCCCAATCTATCCGTTGGGCCCTTGGTACTCAGCTCCCTGCGCAAAGCCGGTATTGACGCGTGCATCGACGTACACCTGATGGTCAAACCTGTCGATCGCTTAGTCGAAGACTTCTTGGCTGCCGGAGCCGACTACATCACGGTGCATCCGGAATCCACCGAGCACCTGCATCGAACTCTTAGCGTGATTCGTGATGGCGGGGCTAAGGCAGGGCTGGTCTTCAACCCCGCGACCCACTTAAGCGCCTTAGAGCCTGTAATTGAGCTAGTCGACCTCGTGCTGATCATGTCCGTGAACCCAGGCTTTGGTGGCCAAGCCTTTATACCGTCCAGCTTGGATAAGCTCCGGCAAGCACGAAGCCTGATCGATGCATCCGGGCGAGACATCCGGCTGCAAATCGATGGTGGCATCAAGATTGACAACATTGGTGCTGCTGCTGCCGCAGGCGCCGATGCCTTCGTGGCCGGCACCGCTATCTTTGGCGCAGACAACTACGCAGCTACGATCAATGCCATGCGCGACGAAATTGCCGACGCGTGAGTGTGATCCACAAAAGTTACCGCGCATATCTGTTCGATCTGGACGGCACCCTAGTGGATACCGCCCCAGATCTTGGTCAGGCCTTGAACGCCAGTTTGCAAAGCGCTGGCTATCCTAGCGTCACGACAGCGCAAGCCCGAAACTGGATCGGCCACGGTGCCAAGTTCTCTCTGACTCAAGCCCTCGCGCACCATAACGTGGTGCTGGAGCCTGCGGTGGTGGAAACCTTGCTGGAGAATTTCTTGGACCATTACGCAGATCACGTGGCCGAGGAAAGCACTGTGTATGCGGGGGTGATCGACACCTTAGATCTGCTGAGTAACGAGGGCAGAAAACTGGCCGTTGTCACCAACAAGCCCAACCGATTTGTGTCGCCACTGCTGGAGGCCATGTCCTTAGACGGCTACTTCGCCAGTGTGATTTGCGGCGATACCGCGGCGGCACCTAAGCCTGCACCGGATCCCATTGATCTGTGTTTGGACCAGCTCAATGTGGCTACCGTCGATGCCCTAATGGTGGGGGACTCTCAAACCGATGTGGACGCAGCCAAGGCCGCAGGTGTGGACGTGGCGTGTTTTCGTCATGGCTACAACCATGGCGTTGATGTGGAATCGTTGAATGCCACCTATTTGTTTGACCGGATGGATCAGATTTTGTCCTCGGGCACTGGGGAAATATCTCAATAGCCTGAAGTTTTCAAAAACTGTGGATTCTTGCACTCCACATGCCAGAAATGTCGTGTTAGCCTGCGCTCATCTTACAAATAGATCTACGAGGTCTTGTGTGAACCCGAACAGAAATGAAAAACCTTGGCGAGGTAGTTGGCGACGCTAATCGCCGCTGGCTCCTCTGATTGCTTGGCGAAAGCTAATCTCCCAGCAGGCCTATCTCCAGTTTTTTTCTTTTTTTTCGGAACGACACATGACAACGCTACAACCCGCTTACCGCCTTAAACCCGTGGTTCATGAAGCACTCGCTGACTTGGACACGCCCTTATCGGTCTACCTAAAGCTTGCTAAAGGACCCTACAGCTACCTGCTGGAGTCTGCCCAAGGCGGCGAAAAGTGGGGACGCTATTCCATCATCGGGTTACCCGCCCGAACCGTCGTCAAGGTCAATCTCCAGCGCGTTCAGGTCATCACCGACGGTGAGGTGGTTGAGGCGATAGAAACCGACGACCCATTGGCCTTCATAGAAGCATTCCAAAATCGCTTTGAGGTCATAGAGGTTGATGGTCTGCCACGCTTCTTTGGTGGACTGGTAGGCTACTTCGGCTATGACACGGTGCGCTACGTAGAAAAACGGCTACAGCCGGCCATGGTGGACGACCGTTTAGACACCCCGGATATTTTGCTCATGGTTAGTGAAGAAGTGGTCGTCATGGACAACCTCGAAGGCCGCATGAAGATGATCAGCCTTGTGGATGCCAACGATCCTCAAGCCGAGATTGAAATGCGCAAACGGCTACGGGATCGGGAAGAGACACTGGCTCTGCCGGTTCAAGGCCTGCAACACGGCAGCGCCAATCATCCGGTGCGTGAAAGCGACTTTGTCTCGGAATTTGGAGAAGAAGAGTTCAAGGCGGCGGTAGAAGCCATTAAGGAATACACCCGAGCCGGCGACGTCATGCAGGTAGTGCTGGCCCAGCGCATGCACATACCTTTTCAGGCCCCGTCCATCAACATGTACCGTGCGTTGCGCAGTCTCAATCCCTCCCCCTATATGTACTTTATGGACCTTGGGGATTTTCAAATCGTCAGTTCCTCGCCGGAGATTCTTGCCCGAGTGGAGGATGGCGTAATCACCAATCGCCCCTTGGCTGGTACGCGCCGGCGTGGCCATACTGAAGAAGAGGATCTTGCCTTCGAAGCAGAGCTTAAGGCGGACCCCAAGGAACTGGCCGAACACTTAATGCTCATTGATTTGGCCCGCAACGATGTGGGCCGAGTTTCCCAAGCTGGCTCTGTGGAAGTTGTGGAACGATTTATCATCGAGCGCTACTCCCACGTCATGCACTTGTCGTCTACGGTTGAGGGCAAGTTGCAGCAGGACAAATCCGCCATGGATGTGTTGCGAGCAACCCTGCCCGTGGGCACATTGTCCGGCGCACCCAAGGTGCGCGCCATGGAGATCATCGACGAGTTAGAGCCGGTAAAGCGCGGAATCTACGGCGGCGCTGTGGGTTATTTGGCTTGGAACGGCAACATGGACACCGCCATTGCTATTCGAACCGCGGTGATCAAGGACGGATACCTCTACATTCAAGCCGGCGGCGGCATCGTCCACGATTCCGTCGATCGCTTGGAATGGAAGGAAAGCCTTAACAAGGGCCGAGCTATTTTTCGCGCCGCTGCCATGGCGGAAAATCGCATGATCAATCCAGAAAATTCAGGGAGCGATATCTGATGATTTTAATGATTGATAACTACGATTCATTTACCTTCAACGTCGTCCAGTACTTACTGGAGTTAGGCGCTGAGGTCACAGTAAAGCGCAACGACGAAATCAGCATTGCCGACATAGAGGCCATGAATCCTCAGAAAATTGTGGTATCTCCGGGGCCTTGTACCCCTAACGAAGCAGGTATTTCCCTGACAACGGTGAGTCACTTCGCCGGTAAAATTCCGCTGCTGGGCATTTGCTTGGGCCATCAGAGCATCGGCCAAAGTTTCGGCGGCCAAGTGGTTCGGGCCAAAGAAGTAATGCACGGTAAAACCTCTATGATCCACCATCGGGGTGAGGGCGTGTTCGCAGGCTTGGACAATCCCTTCGAGGCTACCCGCTATCATTCCTTAGTTGTCGATCAGGACAGCTTGCCCGATGTGCTGGAAGTCACCGCTTGGACTGAGGTTAATGGCGAAATGGATGCCATCATGGGACTAAGACACCGGGAGCTGGATGTGGAGGGCGTACAATTCCACCCAGAGTCCATTTTGACCCAGTCTGGCCATCAGCTGCTGAACAATTTCTTACAGCGCTAACGATTTAGGCACCTGCAGCAAAGAGAGGCTAGTACATGCAGATACCCCAAGCACTGAGCAAAATAGTCGAAGGCAACGACCTGAGCCAAGAGGAAACAGCCGAAGTTTTCCGACAAATCATGTCTGGGGAGGCAACCGCCGGACAGATCGGCGCCATTCTTGCCGCCCTGCGAGTCAAGGGTGAGACCCCAGCAGAAATTGCCGGTGCGGCAATCACCATGCGCGATCTATCCACCAAGGTGCCGGTCACAAGTGACGTGCTGGTTGATACCTGTGGCACCGGCGGCAGCGGCAGCAAACTGTTTAACATCTCTACCGCTGCGGCTTTTGTAGCTGCCAGCGCCGGCGCAAAAGTGGCAAAACACGGCAATCGAAAGATGACCAGTTTCAGTGGCAGCGCGGATGTTTTGGAGGCTGCAGGTGTTTCACTGGCGCTCACCCCGAAACAGATCGGCGCCTGCATCGATGACATTGGCGTGGGCTTTATGTTTGCTCAGGCCCACCACAGCGCTATGCGCTTTGCCGGCCCAGTGCGCCAGGAAATCGGCATCCGAACCCTCATGAACGTGTTGGGGCCTATGACCAATCCCGCCGGGGCAAAACGGCAGGTCATCGGCGTTTTTTCGGACCAATGGCAGCGACCGGTAGCCCAAGTACTGCAACTGCTAGGTTCGGAACACGCCATGGTAGTTCACAGCCAAGGCCTAGATGAAATCCGCTTGGATGCGCCTACCCACATTGTGGAGTTAAAACACGGCGACATTGCTGAATACGATATCTCACCGGCTGACTTCGGCATCGGTCCTAGGACGACCGAAGAATACGGGGGGTTAGTGGCGGATTCTGCCGAATCTAGCTTGGCGCTTGTGAAACAATCCCTCAGCGATGACACCAGCGCAGCCGCAGATATTGTGGCCCTGAATGCGGGCGCCGCCATCTACGTGAGCGGGGTCGCCAATACCATGGCTAATGGTGTCGTCATGGCCCAGGATGCGATTTCCAGCGGCTTGGCTAAGGAGTGCTTAGCCGAGTTGGTACGAATTTCTAGCCTGATGGCGGAGTCGGCAACCGAGGATACCCAGACCCAATGACCACGATTCTGGATCAAATAATCGCGACAAAAGTTGAAGAACTGGCGGCGAGAAAAGCTGTGCAGACCACAACGGAGCTAGAGCGTTTGGTCGCCAGTTCTGAACTGACAACCCCCCTTGGCTTTGTCGACGCCCTTATGACTCGTGCCGCTGCCCGCACGCCCGGATTCATCGCCGAAATCAAAAAAGCATCGCCCAGCAAGGGCGTCATCAGAGAAGACTTCGACCCGGTGGCCATCGCCAAAGACTATGCCGCCAACGGCGCAGCCTGCCTATCGGTTCTTACTGACGAACAATACTTTCAGGGGGCAGACGCCTATTTGCGATCCGTTAGGCAATCTGTGGACATACCCATCATTCGCAAAGACTTCACGATAGACCCTTATCAAATCCTAGAAGCTAGGCTGATGGGGGCGGACTGCATTTTGCTCATCGCTAGTGCGCTGTCAGCACAACAGCTGTCTGACCTGTACACAACAGCACACGATCTTGGCTTGGACGTGCTAATCGAAGTACATGATCAACAGGAACTGGAAACCGCCTTGGCTCTGGAACCAAACCTCATTGGTATCAACAACCGAAACCTGAAAACGTTCGAGACGTCTCTGGACACCACGTTAAATCTACTACCCCACATTCCTAAGGGAGTTACCGTGGTCACCGAAAGCGGCATTCGAGGAAAAGAAGATGTGCAGCATATGGTCGCAGCGGGGGTTTATTGCTTTTTAGTGGGTGAGGCCCTGATGCGCCAACCCAGTCCCGGAGGGGCATTGGCGGAGTTGCTAGGCGCCTAAACAACCCCGCTCTTTCTTTCCGTTGCCTAGGTCGTTTTCGACACCTATTTCATTTCTGATGCCACTTCATTTCCGGTGCCCACTTCATTTCCGATGCCCACTTCATTTCCGAAACCTAGGTTAGCACCGGCTGTGAAGGTGTCCGCTTGGATCAGCGGGTACCGCGTACGACAATGTTTTTACCGTTCACTTCGATGTCGCCGGTTTCGGCCAGCATCTTTATTGCCCGCCCAACCATTTCTCGAGAACACCCCACGATTAAGCCAATTTCTTGGCGCGTCATACGGATTTGCATACCGTCCGGATGGGTGATGGCGCATGGACCCTTGGCCAACTCTCGCAGGGCATTGGCAACCCGGCCGCTCACGTCTAGGAACGCCAGATCTCTCGCTTTGTGATCCGCAGCGCGCAACCTACCAATCAGTTGATCGGTTAACACCCGAAGCAAACTGGGGTGTGACATTCCCACTTCAATGAAGTGCCCCCGCGGAATCGAAGCGATGGTGCAGCCACCCTTTGAATTCGCCCAAAAATCCGGATTCTCCGGGTTCGTTAGTGCCACCTCGCCGAAAAAATATCCCCGCCCAAGGTAGTCGTTGATAATTTGCCGCCCATTTTCCGTATAGGTATGCAGGGTCACCACACCATCTAGAACCAAGTGAATGTGCTCATCAGCCCCCCCGGTTGAAGTACGGTTTCTTTCTGCCGGTACTTTTTCACCGAAGCGTCTTTGAGCAGGATGACCAAGACATCCTCATCCACACCGCTTACCGCAGAGAGACATTTCAGAGTGACGGGCATCTGAGACTCTAGCTCGGATCTTTGCTCGCTTTTGGCGGCGGCTATCATCTGATCGTCATTACTTTCCTGGTCTTTGGCGTTCATGCGACGACCTAAGTCTGATTGGAATTGAATCGACTTGGCCACGGTGGCTGATGAGTCAACCACAGCGCCTAGATCATTGTTCCTTACCTTGTCTCTCGCCCTAACTTTCATGAGGTCTCTCCTCTCTACGCGTCTATAATTCAAACGGCCTTTCCAACCAGCCTTTTCAGAGGGTCTTTTCAACAGACCTTCTGCCAGCGTTTACTGTGATAAGCCCCGGTTGGGTCAGCATCTGTACGCTTGGGTTCCACTAATTCGGCAAAGCCGGTGTGAACCAGTCGTTTTTTTCAGACCCTTGATGCTATTCCTTACTTGCAAAATCGCGCCCGCTTGGTGAGCAACGGTAGTAAAATCCTTCCAAACAGCGTTTTATTTCGCTTTTTCGGTCAAATCGACGGACTTTTTCGACCTTTTTTCGCAAGGATTGGTTGTGAGACCCCTGAGGAGGGCATGTGCAGGTTGATATCAAATGGCAGGGTAATGTTCATTTTTCGGGCACCAGCGGATCTGGACATGAGGTGCTTATGGACGGCCCCCCAGAGAGCGGGGGCAAGAATCGGGGCAGTCGGCCAATGGAAATGATGCTGATGGGCCTGGGTGGATGCACTGCTTTTGACGTGGTGGATATTCTACGCAAAGGCCGTCAGCAAATAGACGACGTCCAGGTTACTCTGAGTGCCGCACGCGCCGACGCGGTCCCCGCAGTCTTCGAGACCATACACATTCATTTCGTCATTGTTGGAAGCGGTATCAACCCAACCAAGGTGGAACGCGCTATTGAGCTGACGGCGGAAAAATACTGTTCTGCCTCGATCATGCTGGAGCAGGCGGGCGTGCAAATCTCACACACTTTTGAGATTCAGGAGCCTGCTGGCTGATTTTCCCTGCGTTATCTTTAGAGTGGCGGCTCACGATCGAGCAGATCGGACTTCCCCAAGCCTCGATAAGCTGAATAGGAAAGTGGCTATATCCGGTAGGTTGTCGCAGTCATCACCTTGGACAGCACTCGCATTCCTCGTTTCACCGGAGCTGAAAACTCGGTACCGCCATTGGCTAGCGCCTGTGCGCCATGCCGACTCTCGTCCGCGCGCATGGCCTCCAATACTTCCCGAGTTCTTTGATCGCCTTCTGGCAGATCCTGTAAGTGCTCGTCAAGGTGCTGGACCACCTGATCTTCTGTGGCCTCAACAAAGCCTAGGCTTATGCGGTCACCCAACATCCCTGCTGCTGCGCCCATGGCAAAGGAAAGACCAAAAAAAGCGGGATCCAAGACACTCGGCCTTGCGTCCAGATCCTTTAAGCGCTGGCGGCACCAGACCAGATGGTCTTGCTCTTCTGCGGCCGCATCTAGCAGGGTCGCTTTAGCCTTAGGGTCTCGGGCTGTTAAGGCTTGGCCTTCGTACAAGGCTTGGGCGCAGACCTCACCGGTATGGTTAACCCGCATAAGCCCAGCCACGTGAGTTCGCTCTTGCTCGGTCAACTCCCCCTCTTCGCAGTTTTCTGCCGGGTTGGGTCTGGAGGATTGATGGGTACCCATGATGGTTCTCAGACCGCGATCAAAACCCGAGACCAACTCGTCCATGACGTTTTTCTGTCGATTTGAGGTCATCGCCTTACCCTCTCTAAATCAGTTGCACTGATAGAAGCTAGCTGTCTTGGGCATCACGCGCTACGGCTCGATACCCTATGTCCTTACGGAAATAACGGTTGCGCCAGCCGATGGCTTCGATGCGTTGATACGCGCGCGCTTGAGCCATCTCTACGTTGTCACCTAGGCCCACCACGCACAATACCCGTCCACCTGCTGTCACGACTTCGTCTTCATCAAGCCGGGTGCCTGCATGGAATACTTTGGTGTCTTCCAAATCTTTATCCAATCCGCTGATCTGATCGCCTTGGGCGCAATCGCCTGGATAACCACCCGCAGCCATAACAACTCCCAGGGCAACCCGGCTGTCGAAGATCAGTTCATCGGCTTCCAACTGTCCTTGCGCCGCCTGCTGCAAGGCCGGCAGCAAGTCACTTTGCAGACGCATCATCACCGGCTGGGCCTCAGGATCACCAAAGCGGCAGTTAAACTCTACTACCTTGATCTCGCCTTCTGGAGAGACCATCAGACCGGCGTACAAAAATCCGCGATAAGGTGCGCCCTCGGCAGCCATGCCTTCCAACGTGGGTAGGATCACCTGAGCCATCGCCCGCTCATGCACCTTGTTTGTCACCACGGGAGCCGGCGAGTAGGCGCCCATGCCGCCGGTATTAGGGCCCATGTCACCATCGTCTCGGGCCTTGTGGTCTTGGGAAGAGGCAAAGGCTATGGCCTTGTGGCCGTCACAAAGACAAATAAAACTGGCCTCTTCGCCGGGCAAAAACTCTTCGATCACCACCCGGGATCCGGCCTCGCCAAAGCTATTGCCGCTGAGCATGTCATCGATGGCGTCAAAGGCTTGCTCTTCAGTCTGAGCCACAATCACGCCCTTACCCGCGGCCAGTCCATCCGCCTTTATGACGATGGGTGCGCCCTGCTCTTGGACAAAGGCTTTAGCAGGAATAGGGTCGCTGAAGGTTTCATGAGCCGCTGTTGGAATGTTGTAGCGCTGCATAAAGTCTTTGCTGAAGGCTTTAGAACCCTCAAGTTGCGCCGCCTTAGCCGTAGGGCCGAAGCAGGGCAGGCCGGCCTCGGTAAATGCGTCCACGGCGCCGGCGACTAAGGGCGCCTCCGGTCCAACCACAGTAAAGCCAACATTCTCACTGCGGCAAAAATCAATCAGCCCGCTGGTGTCGGTTGCAGCAATATCCACATTGCGCACACCGGGCTCCCTTGCCGTACCCGCGTTGCCCGGAGCGACCACCACCTCGTCAACGCCAGCGCTTTGCTTGAGCTTCCAAGCCAAGGCGTGCTCGCGTCCTCCAGAACCGATTACTAGTACTTTCATATCAGACTGCTCCCATTGTTGGTTGCATCCTTGCTGTGCCACCGTTCACCATCGTTTGCGTCAAACCCAAATCAGTGCCGGAAATGTCGGACGCCGGTAAACACCATGGCGATACCATGTTCGTCTGCGGCATCGACAACTTCCTGATCACGCATAGAGCCGCCAGGCTGAATGACCGCGGCGATGCCCGCCTCTGCGGCAGCATCTATACCATCGCGGAAGGGGAAAAAAGCATCCGACGCCATTACCGACCCAGGTACCGAAAGCCCTTCTTCTGCAGCCTTTAAACCGGCGATTTTAGCGCTCACAACCCGGCTCATCTGACCGGCACCAACCCCGATAGTTTGCAAGCCGCGGGCATAAACGATGGCGTTGGACTTTGTAAACCACGCCACCTTCCAAGCGAACATTAGATCCTGCATTTGCGCCTCGGTGGGCGCTACCTTGCTCACCACGCGCAAGGCGTTATCGTCTAAGCAAAGTGAGTCCGCATCTTGAACCAACAGACCGCCCCCCACACGCTTGATTTCCCGTATGCCAGTACTCCCATCCGACGAAGACCAGTCACCGCAAGTTAGCAACCGCACATTCTTTTTCTGCTTGGCCACTTCCACCGCCGAGGCGTCTACCGAGGGCGCAATAACCACTTCCACAAACTGCTGAGCCAAAATACGTTCTAGCAAGGTCCCGGTTAACTGCTGGTTGAAAGCAATGATGCCGCCAAAGGCCGAGGTCGGATCCGTGGCAAAGGCTTTGTCGTAGGCTTCGTCAATGCTCGCTGCAACACCAACACCACAGGGATTGGCGTGCTTGACGATGACGCAGGCAGGCGCATCAAAGACTTTGACACACTCCAACGCCGCATCGGTATCTGCAATGTTGTTATAAGAAAGCGCCTTGCCCTGCAACTGCTGGTAGTTGGCGATAGTTCCCACACCACTTGGCCCGCTGTCCCGATAAAAAGCCGCCCTTTGATGAGGGTTTTCCCCGTAGCGCAGCTCGTCTGCTTTGGTGTAGGTCAGAGTCAGAGAGTCCGGCATCAGCTCGTTGGCACCCAAGTATTCGGCAACGGTGGCATCATATTGAGCCGTGTGACGAAACGCCTTCACCGCATAGGCACGCTGCATGGCGGCATCTATGGCCGATGCTCCCAAGGCTTGAATCACCTCGTCGTAGTCTGCCGGATCAGTTACCGTCAGCACGCTGGCATGGTTCTTTGCGCCAGAGCGCACCATGGCTGGGCCACCGATGTCGATATTCTCTATGGCCATATCATCGGTGCAGTCATCACGGGCAATGGTAGCGGCAAAGGGATAAAGATTCACCACGATCAAATCAATGGGGGCAATGTCGTTGGCCTCCATCACGTCCTCGTCTGTACCTCGCCGACCTAAGATGCCGCCATGAATTTTCGGGTGCAGGGTTTTCACTCGTCCATCCATCATTTCTGGAAAGCCCGTATGAGCGGCCACTTCCACCACAGCGATGCCCGCTTCCTGCAGCGCCCTAAACGTGCCCCCAGTCGACAGAATTTCCACTCCAGCGGCCGCCAGCGCTTGGCCCAGCTCAACAACACCGGTTTTATCAGAAACACTGACCAATGCTCTGCGAATCGTAAGCGACATATTTTTCTCCGGAAAAGGCGGCTTCAGCCGCCGTTAATCGTTACCGCCCTAGGCGGCCACTTTGGTCGAACCAACCGAGTTTGGCTGCATAACCTCGGCTTGGGTCAATAGGTATTCCCTGTGCTGCGCTAACCACGTCAACTGACCATGCCCATCTTCGATGGCCATAAAGGACGGTATGAGCTGCCCTGTGCCCCATCGTTTCATATAAGCCTGCATGTGTTTTCGCGCTATGCGAGCGCCGGGTTCCGAGCCATAAAACTCGTGCAGCATGACCAAATGGCGACCAATTACCTCCACTCGTTCTGCGGCCGTGGGCTCTGGCAGCCCCAGCACTTGAGCGAAAATCCACGGCTGACCAATGGCCTGCCGACCAATCATCACGCCATCTGCACCGCTGTCGGCCATGGCCCCCACTGCGGTCTCTCGATCCGCGACATCGCCGTTAACCAACAGTGGAATTTGCAGGCTTTGTTGGGTCAGGCACACGCGAGATGGATCTGCATGGCCATTGAATCGACAGGCCTTGCTGCGAGCGTGCATCACCACCATTTGCGCTCCGGCGTTTTGCGCCGCCAGCGCCGCTTGGGCACCGGCGGTATCTTCCAGTGTAAGGCCCGTTCGAGTCTTGACTGTGACTGGCACCGACACCGCTGTAGCCACGGATTCGACAATGCGCTGGATCAGGTCAATGTCGCCCAACAACGCAGAGCCTGCGGCTTTGCGACAGACTTTTTTGGCGGGACAGCCGAAGTTGATATCGATCAGTTGGACGCCTTCATCCACCAGACGTTGGGCCGAATCGGCCATAACCTGGGGATCGTATCCGGCGATCTGCACGGCCTGGGGCATGACCCCAGGAATCAAAACGCGACGCGCCTTACTCTTGCCGGTATCCCACAACTCTGCCTTGGAGGTGACCATCTCGCTCACCATATGCCCAGCACCATAACCCCACGCTAGGGTGCGGAACGGCACGTCCGTGAGGCCCGCCATTGGCGCCAAGGCCACACGGCTGCGCAAGATCACCCCGCTCGGCGACAAGGACATAGGCTGATTTAGTGCTGATGCTGTTG
>ERZ1047472.957-NODE-957-length-23643-cov-6.492581_pt1 | contig 23643 bp, 13 predicted proteins | sample MGYA00383095_ERZ1047472 | MGnify/ENA primary metagenome ERZ1047472 (study PRJEB29581, sample SAMEA5548365) | metagenome | biome: marine; feature: coastal; material: water | depth 1 m | study: Short-term variability in the microbial, nano- and picoplankton dynamics... | reverse complement strand
TAAAAATAAGTTATGTAATCTTTCTTTTGTATATACCCCTACTTGATTAGCCATTCCTTGAAGACCTCCAAGATATAATGAATCTTTTGAATAAAATTCATGTTCCGCATCTCCAGTAATTCCTATCGCATCACCTTTCATTAAAACAAAACTAGCAGTAGGTCCTGGTGTACTTTCGTTAAGATCTCCTTTATATACGGTATTAGGACCGGTGTCTGAACCTGGATAAACTCCCCATCCAGTACTAGTACCAGTAGAACCAGTTACTCCAGTAGGTCCTCTTAAATTTAAACCAGTTGATACGAAAATTTCTGTTATTTCGTTAAATTCTAATACTTCTCCTAATGGATATGTAGCACCAACACAATTACCTTTTTGAAGAAATAAATCTCCCATATAAAGACTTGCTCCTATCGCTGCTGTAGTTCCAGTACATCCCACATACCATTTATTTCCAGGATCGCCTTCTGGACCGATAGGTCCGATAGGTCCGTTGTTACCTTGAGGTCCTATAGGTCCACCACCAGCAAGCATCAATTGGTCAAAGTTAAAATTAACTTTTTCCATGAATTTTTCGATAGTATCGCTAAGGATTATTTCCTTTATTACTATGGCCATTTTTTGTTTTTATTTTTTCTCCAAATCTACCTTAAATGATATTGAATAGTTATCTAGTTTAGGTATAGTATATATCAATTTAAAATTTAACGGAGAATCTGTAGATATTTTGATTTGAACATTTTCACTAATTTTATATCCTTTCTGTAATAATTCTAAATTAGACAAATTCAGCTCGATAGTATTTAACGAATTTACATTATTAGCAAATTGATTTTCATAAAATATAATTCTTTTAATTTTGTATCTAGGAACTACATTATTTATTATGTATTGTTCGATGTCATCATCTAAACCATCTTCACCAAAGCTAAAATCAGGATTTATGTATTTAATAAATTCATCGTCTATACCATCGTTTCTTAAATATTTAATTAATGCTTTATCTGAATATACTTTCAATCCTAAAAATTTATTCTTTTGTACGAGTTTTTCCTTTCTCCTTCTATTTTCTTCTCTAGAAATCGATCGAGGTTCTGCACTTATTGCACGCTGTTCTGTGTTAGATTGAATTACATTCTCATCTACGTTTTGAATATTAGCATCACCACCAACTAAATCATTAGATTGTATTATCGAAAAGTTTTCTAATCGAATTTCATCAGGTATTGTTAACATCTTAGATCCAAAAAACGATTTATTCTCGATTGCACCACGATATCCCATTACTGATTCTTTAGTTCGACGATTTAAACTCTTTTGATAATATGCAATATCCCAATTACTTAAAAAAGAATAAAGGTTTCTTTTATCAATTGCAATTTCTTGTATTAATGGATACAGGCTAGGGTATCCTGAAATGGGATTTAATTTTAGTATACCTTTAGGATTTTCTGTATTAACTTTATTATAGAAATAATTCTCGATCAATCCAAATTTAGGTTCCTGTATATTTAATTCTAGATTTCGATACTTATCAAAACCATAAGATCTAGGTCCAGTAATTCCGGCAGCATCTACTCCAGCATAATCTTTAAAATAAAATATATCATTAAACTTAGGCTGATATCTACCATTGTATCTTGACATTACATTTATTACTGATCTTCTAGTTGCTGACATTACATATCCTATTAAATCTGTTTCGCTGTCTAGTGAATCAGGTATATCTAAATCCTCTTTTTGTAGTAAATAATTAGCTTTATAAGTTTCTATCGGTAACGATAATTCTAATACCTTATCGTTAGATAGTATAGTACCATCATTTTTATATGTAATATATTCAATATCAGGTGCACCTGAATTAAATTTCTCTGCTATGTTAGCAAATGAAGAATCTTCAATAATACCGGTATATGCATTCAATCCTCCTTCTAGATAAACCGGAACTTGTGACCAAAGCGAATTTTCGCTAAATATTGAAGGTAATGTTACATTCCATCCTAAAAATGCAGGAGATAATAAATAATTAGCATTTGGAATCGGCAGATCTCCGGGTGTATATGGAATGTTATATTGTTTAATAGATCCAGCTTTAATTCTATCGGTTGATATTTTTTTAATATCTTCAATAACCCAAACCTTTGAAGGATCTACTGGATTAGGAACTGAAATAGAATTAAAAGATCCATCTTCGTTAGGTTGTATCTCAGATATAAAATTCGGATTAGTTCCATTAGCATAATTATACGTACCATAAATTTCAACTTCACCTGCAGTCGAGGATTGCTCCCAATGTTCTATAGCTCCACTCAAATTAACATCAGCGGCTTTGTATGCAGTTGCACCTGGTGTAGTTGTCTGAATCTTATCTCGCAACGTATATAATAATGTTCTATCTATAAAATAATCATTTTGTGAAGTTGATCCTGCTGCAGCTGAACCTAATTTTGTCCAAACATCATCCATTAAACCAACATCTATTAATAATGTTATAGTTTTGAATTTTTCGTTCTCTATAACTTTTATAGAAACGCCATTTTCTACTAATCTTAATATAGCAGCAAATTTATAGTCGTTATATTTAGTAGTCTTTCGGAATTTAACATCATTAATATTAAAATTTAAATCAGTAAAATCTACACGTTCTTTAACAACAACCTTAGCTCCTCTAAATAAAGTCTCTGCATATCTTTCGTCGGTTGCATATCCAAATGTATTAAATTTAACTTCAGATGATACCGATGTAGATCCTATAGTTTCTCTAGTAAAATATTCAGTGAAATAATCTAAATCATTTATTGAAGTACTTCCAGAAACCGTGGATAAACCTAGTTCTAACGAAGTGTTAGCAAACGTAGAACCAATTTCTATAGGATTATTAAAATACGAATAAGAAGTTAGCTTATCTTCAAACGACATATATGGAGGATATTGTTGTAAATAATACCATTCATGTGTATAAAACTTAGGACTTGCAGAAAACTCTCTAAATGAAGGTCCGAAATTAGGATATCTAAAAGCAGCATCTGCATTTAACCTATATGGATTTTGTCTAACATCCTTACCATCATCATCATAAACCCATTTGTTAATAAATGGAACTACTCTCGATGCAATGGCTAATTGTTTAACATCATTTTCTTTAAGTCTATCGTATTCATTGTATATAGTTGAATCTGTATCTAATAACTCGTTTGATATACCCATTAAACCTTGAAATTCTCCACCTTCAACAAATTCAGATTTAGGACCAATCATTCGATTCATCCAATAGATTCCATCAAAAGTTTCACCACTGTTAGCATTTGGTATAGAAGATGTTTGTCCTAACGGTCCAGTAACACCACTATACCATTGATACAATTCCTTTAAATCGGCATCAGCATCTTTCATATAATCAGTATTGTAAAAATCAAAATCAAAATCCTTAACAGGATATATTGATAATAATCCACATTCATTATCTTTTAATGCAACGATAGAACATTGATTATCTGATGTTAATATAATATCCTGATCGGTATCTTCGATATTTACTATATAATAAGAATCTATATTTTTAAATCCAATTATTTGATTTAAGCTATTAAATATAGGTTCGTCTAAATAAGGTATCACTGAATTAATTTTAGAATGTCCTTTAGATGTAATTAAATAATCACCAATATTTAATAAAGAGTTTGTGCTAGAATCAATCTTAATTTTCGCTAAAGTATTATTATTACCACCAACGAAAGATCCATTAGCAACCCATCCTGATAATGTAGTGAATGGTTGAGGACTTGATTCGTATATACTCGAATTATATTTTATTGAAGTGTCTGATATAAATTTTATAGCAATATCATCATATATTAAAGCACTTGAATATGAATCAACTTTAATAGTGTTCCATGATTCGCTAGTAGCTCTTGTATACAATATTACCTTATTACCAATTGAAATTGCATTAAAAGGCGTTTCAGATTCAAATACTTTGTATAAATTATTAACACAATCAGTAAACGCATTAGCAACAATATTTAAAGGTCCATTAGCACTATATGAATTAGAATTAAAATCACCTTGATTTAATACTACACTTGCCGTCATTGTGAATTGATCTAGAAATTCAAATTGAGATGGATCATCGGTATCCGTAAAAAGAATTCTAAATTGATCATTATCTTCTGGATTATTAATAAACTCAATAATACATTGAGATCGACCTAAAGTATTATTGAATTCCGACTTTATATAATTAATAGGTTCAGTGAATCCTGAAAATGTTTTCCAATTTACTATAGTATCATTTAATTTTAATGTACCATAATCAAATGAATTGTTTTGTATCTTATAGAAATTTTCATCAGTATCGAAAACATAACCAATTCTAGGTAAGTCTTTAACAATTTCACTTTTAAAGAAATCAGTTCCATTAATACTTGATATCGGTGGTGTCTGCGCATATAATGTAATACCATCTATACTTTCTTGTATTTGATCTTCTGTATTATCAGAATATCCTATGGTATTTTGTAAAGGAACCGGTAATTGATTTGGTTGATTAAACCTATCTTCAAATAATTTATCGCCATCTATATAAAATTTATTATATTGATTTTTGTCAACATATAAACCAAAGTATCTGTTAAATGTATAATCATCAGAATCATCATCATCGAATAAAAATTCTAAATTAATTATATTAGGATGCGCAACTGCACATGATTCAAAACCATTAGTTATTCTATCTTCATATTCTATTATAGTCTTATCAGTTGGCCATGTATCATAATACATTTCCTTTGTTTTAGTAGCAAAACCAGGATATTGTAAATCCATACCAGAATATCTAAAATATCTACCTTTCTCAAAATTAGATAATATAGAAGCTTCTGGAAATTGTTCATTGGTTGCATGATTTCTAATATATCTTCCTATATTAGATGCTTCAGTTAAATCAAAACTTTGAATAACTTCGCTGTTGTTTAATATATTTTCAGTAAAATATGTAGGATTGCTAGTCTTATCTATTAATGTTGCATCGTTTTCGGTTGTAGCATTTATAGTATTAACTGATACAGGGTCTTTAGTTTTAAATATAACAAAATAATCAGGTATATTACTAGGCTCTATCCACAATGGAGCAAATAAAGAATATTCTTCGTCATATAATTTAGATGGATTTGCTTTTGCACCAGCAGCATAAGTAGTATCGTATTGATTTCCGAATTTACCTTGTATAGATAAATGATCGTCTCTTTGATACAATGCAAACGCATCTGACATCGAAGTCCTTATATCATTATTGTAAAATCTATAAAGATCAAAATAATAATTACTATTTGAAGATACTTTAAATCCTTTATATTTAGATTTAGATAATTCTCGAGTAGCATCGAATGATTCTAAATATAACACATCATTGCCATCAACGACAAGTTTTACATTTGTTGTTAATTTAGGGTTGGTTCTTAATAAACCAAACGATGTCTTTTGTAGGATTGGTTTGCTCATAAGTTATTTATCCAAGTTAAATCTCTCTCTGATCGATTGATCCAAGTAATCCACCACCACTTCCACTACCACGACCTCCTAAAGGTCCTCGGCCACCGTCAACGTTCGTAAGTTGAGGTGCAAGGAATTTAACAGTTTTTGTAAGATCATCAACTACATTTTCAAGATCTCTCGATGGAACTTCTTGTAATTGTAAAGATTTTGATCTGTATCTTGCACTTATTTCTATATCAAATGAGTATCTTTCATTAGTACTAGAGTAAATATCTATTCCTAAAGTTTTTGTATAATTTAATTGATTGATTGTTCCAGTAGGATCTCCACCAATACTACCGATTCCGGTATTTCCATCTCCAAAATAATCAGTCATCCTGTATTGAAATACTAGAGGAATTGTAACCGCGTTTTCTGATCCAAATTTAACGGTTTTAACCGATAGTTTATTAGATCCATTTACATTTATTGCACCTGTATTATTACTCGGAGACATAAAGAAATATGCACCACATGAATTAGGACCTAATAAATATTGATCTTCCTCCTCGAAGGCTAGTTTTCCAACTCTTGCATCATCAGTAATAAATGTTGATGTAGGGCCGGTATAATAATGATATGGCTTTTGTTTACGACTTCCATCGGTTATATCAGATGCGAATAAAGGAGCATATCCTGAGTTTCTAACTCCACTAGGTCCAATTGCTCCAGTAGCTCCAGGATCAGCAACACCTCCAACTGCAATATCACCCCATATTTGTCCTAAATAAGGATGGTCAGTATGTACATATATTCCATCGTTCCAATCATTTGGTGATGCAATGGTATCAGGAACGCCTGCATTTATTGTTCCAGCCCAAATAAATTCTCCAGTACCATTAGTAGGTGCAGCGAATGGATATTCACTAGATAAAGTATATTCATCTTTAGTATAATTACTTAATGCAAGACCACCAAAGTTTCCAGTAGGATCAGGAAATCCATTAACAGTATCTTCTGGTAATGTAGCAGCCGGGAATCCAGCAGTACCACCAGTACCACCTTGACAAATATCACCGTATAAATTAGAAGTTGATGTTATGTTTTGATACCTTGAATTAATAAATTGACCTTTAACTTGACTTGTTTGAAATGGTAAATCTATAAATTGATCATATAAATTAACGTTATCTGCAGATAAATTACTAGGTCCTAAAGGTACCGTATCATATCGTCTAGAAATATTGTAATCTTCGTCGGTAGATGTATAGCCGGTTCCACCAACGGTTGATGAATCTACGACTTGAGTAAAGTTACCATATTGTCTAGAATACATTTCTAACGAAGATGCATTAATATTAGTTAATTTTAATAAATAGTTCTTAGCAATAATAATTCCTTTCTTAACCGTTAAATCTTTTACTTGATCTCGGTAATTACCTGCAAATAATTGTACTACAGTATTTGGTGATACTACAAATTCTTTTTGTTGATCGTCGATAATAACAACTTGTAATAATCCTTTTTCTCCAACAATAGATTCTTCGATTAATCTAATTCTAGTTTCAAATTCTGATAACTTTTCAAATAAATTAATTACATTTTGTTCGTCTGATAAGAATCCACTAGCAATTGATTGTGCAGGATGCGCATAAAAAGTTTCATTCTGAGTAAATTGGCTTGATATATGTTCAGTAATTCCTCGATCTTCTAACGTTTTAATAATATCTAATGATTCTGCTGTAACTTTAGCTTCATCTACTATTTTAATTACTTCATTTGTTGTTACTAACTCATCTGGAAAATCGACTCTAATAATATCTGACCAATCTGATTCAGCAGGATTAGTAGGCCATCCAGCCTCAGATAAAGATTTGATTCTAAATTCAACACCTTCACCTTGTTTAATAGGAATTTCTAATTGATTTGCGTTAATTTCATCTGCATTTTCTACGTTAGGATCTTCCCATATAAATTCTCCATTAGATGCTTTTTTAATTCTCTTTCTAACTGGAGTTAAAAATTCTTCCCATGTTGCAAAAGTACCTCGTCTAACATTTCCATTATTATCAGTAAATCTAATTTGATTCGGTTGATTTGCACCACCATCTTGACTTACATATCTATATTGTACACGGAATTGCACAACCTCTTGAGGTAACGTTTGTGTAGCTGCAACCGGTTGAGGTATTGGCCAAAATCCTTTAACTCTATATTTAGGATTAGCATTAACAAGATTTTCAGAGGTAGCTAATGAAATGACCTCATCGACAGAAGACTTTAACAATATAGAAGCAGATGAGCTTCGTTGTACTAAATCACCAAGTTCTGATTGGTCTGTAGCTCTTGCAGCATTCGATGAATATTTCTTAGTATTAATATCAGCCTTTTTCTTTTTGATTGAAAGGTTAAGTGAATCTAATTCGGATTTAACACTAAGTTTTTCTGATTGTAACTTTTTAATCTTATCGATTCTAGAAACATCAGTAATATGTTTGTTTATTTGTAAGACTTGAAAGTCTGCTGCGTTAACATTTGGAACTAATGGCTTCACTGCAGACGTTGCAGGAGGTATTCCATCCTTAGCCATATTATATAAGAATGATCCAAAATCAATAACTTGTTCTTTGTAATATTGTTCTAAATTAAGTCGATTTCCATCTTCATCTATTATTTGCAATTCATTTGTAAAGAAAGCAACTCCAGGAGACCATTCTAATGCAGGTATTTTAGATACTGGATTAATTGGTTTAACAAATACTACTGTATGTTCATTAAATCCGATATTAACTTGTAATTCAGTTGGTGCACTATCACCATTATAGAAACTTAGTATAGAACCAGTTGATAATAAATCATGCCCTTCAAGTAATTTTATTTCAATAACATTGCCTGCTTCTAAATCTATGTTTGTTATTTGATATCTTGTATTGTTACTAGTTTTATCACCAACAATAACTAAAGTATCTCCAAGTTTTAATTGCTGAGTTTTTGAAAATTCTGATACTGCATCATTGTAATTTAAGGTATCTAATTGTATCTTAAACTTACGTTTAGTGAACGTAGCACCATCAATATTTTCGTCTATAAGATTATCTGAAACACGTAAAACGTTGAAACTCCCATAAAATCTGATATCCCTAGGTGGGAGATCTGTAACATCCTCGTCTAAAAAGTATGTGATACTATTTTTAAGAAGTAATTGAAAGAAATCTACGTAATCTAAATTCGATGCATTGTCAAGAAAGTTATTCCAAATATTTATTTTATTCTGTGTATCTAAATTTAAAATAAATCTTTGTACTTTACAACGCTCTGTATCTGTAGGTATTTGACCGGTAAAATCAAATGAAATATAAAGCAATGGGTTTAAGAAGCTTTCAAAAAACCAATTAGACTTAGATTCAAATTGAGTTGGAGAAGCTATACGATCAATAGTATTACCTTCAATCTTAAGATTAGATAACATAATTTTTCTAAACGATCCATCCTCTAATTGAACATTTGAATTAGAATCACCAATTCCTGATATTTGCTTTATATTATTATCTAATCTATTAATTTCAGATTTTAATTGACCATAACTAGGTACAAAAACCTTACTAATTTTATTATTGTTATCAATAACTTCAATCTCAACTGTTTCAGAATCTGATGTCGTTATATCCGACAACTTATTCATTACTTCGAGAGCATTTTGATTTACTCTCAATAAATTATTAACGAGAGAAGATAACGAATATTTTGTACTGAAATCTATGTTAGTGTCGGCCATTATTTAATTCTTTATTTAATTACGTCTATATAAAATGTATATGATGCAGGATCCACACAAATAATATCAAGTATTGGTTTAGTGGTAACCAAATCGGCAACTGTTAAATTACCAACGGATATTCCATAGTTTCCAAAACCTTTTGTATTTTGTGAATCAGTCTTTATATTTATTTGATATGTATCGAGATCTATATCATTCTCAAATACAATTCTTAATGTTTGTCCTTTTTTCCAAGTATAATTAGTATCATCTAAATTAATTGTTAAATTGTCAAATAATGTAGAGGATGTAGCTCCAACATTTCTAAAGTAATTAGAAAATGGTCCAATTAATATTCGGTTTCCATCGGCAGTTGCTCCTGGAATAGTTCCATTACCTACAGAATATTCTAAGTAACTATCGGCGTTTAAGCAAATTGCAAATGTTGAATATTCTTGATTTTTATTCTTAACTGATATTTGATTAGGTACTGAATAATCTATTGAAATACCTTCACCGGCTCTTACAACATCAGTATTGTAAGTTAAGTTAACATTAACTTTACCTGTAAGAATATCATTAATATTCGTAGAATTATTTCTAATTAAATCTAATAATGTAGTATCTGATGCAAAGTTTAATTGTGCATTATTTAAGCCAGCCTCTAAAGCATTTACTTTTTCATCTAATAAATTTATAGTATCTTGACTAAAATAATATTTTTCTAAATTATTTACTCGATTTTCTATATTTATTAAATCAAGTTTTTGAGTTAAGAACATATCTGCAGATTCTTGTAATCTAACACTGGCATCTGCAAATAAATCCATACCAAATGTTAAATCTTCTCGAATAACAGTTTCTACTCCAACATTGTCATTTGAAGTATCAAATTTTAAATTTAATTTTAATCCATACGAATTACCATTTAATTTAGTAACTGCATTTGGTTTAAACTTAGTGAATCCTTTTAAAGATGATTCGGATATTCCATTTTCATAATCATCAATTACTAATATACCATATAGGTTTCTTGCAAATAATTCAGGATTAGAAATATCATAAGTATCATAATAAACTAGACATGTATTAAAAGAAAAATCACCACTAACTACCGATGCGTTAAAATCATTAATTGTATCTAATTCAGGATTGTTTGTTATCGGAAAATAATTTTCTGGGTCAAATACTAATTTAACACCTTCCATATTAGATATTAAAACATCAACCGGAGTTCCAACACCACCACCTGTATTTATATATGCAGTTGTACCAACATTCGTTGATAATCCAAAAGTAGGACCTAACACATATTGATTAGTCGACATATCATCATAAAATGCATCGTTATTTAATCCAAAGGTACTGAAGCCTGAGCTTCTTTTATATATGTAATCATCCTCACCCTCCCAAGTAATTCCTGGTTTGTAGTTTTTATCAGCGGATGTGTTAAATAAAACTAATGGTGTGTTACCATGGCTTGTAGGTACGTGTATATAAATTTCTGAATATGATTGTCCACCTTTAGAAATATTGTTAATTAATTCAATATCACCTAAATATTTAACCACTGATTTGTAATTAATACCGGCTGATGGAGTTTCTTCTCTATAAAATCCATCAAAATTAGCTTCATTTGTAGTATTAGCATCTTGCCAACGAATACCATTAACATTCTTTAAGAAGTGCCAAAATATCCTTTCAGAACTAGTTGCTAATATATCACTATCATACGTTTCATTTAGATTATTTCTACTAGCTAAGACCAACTGCTCGAAATTTAAGGCGTATGATTGAAAGGCTTGTGCAAAGTTTCTGTTATTATCATCAGTAAAATCTTGAGCTATCGCACTTGATGCGGTTGCACCACCACCAAAAGCATCTAAAGCTTGCCAAACGATAGTATTAGAACTATCAGTCGGCTGTTTTACTTTAGGGATATCTAATAATGCATACTTTGAAAACACAAATCTCGCATTATCATCAGTGAAAGTTTTTGATATATCTTGTGCAGCTGATGCGAATGTATAGAATGTTCCGCCTTGTACTTTTAAAGGTTGTAATAATGGAGTCGCCATTTATATGTTTAATTTTTAAAAATTATACTACTGCTACATTGTACCAAGTTGCTCCTGAAGGACCGGCAGTCCACCAAAGTTTTAACGGAGTAACTCCAGGTCCAGCATCAGTAAATACTAATGTACCATTTACTGGTGGTGTAATTGCTGTATCAATAGCTGAAAATCCTGACGCATCTAAGTGTGGTAAAACCATACCACCAACTGTGTTAGATGTAGCACCAGGAGATCTAAAATCCCATGTTGGATAGGTTCCAATACCACCAGATAATGTTATATCTTGTTTGTTAAGTTCTAATAGATTTCCAATATAGAAACCATAATTATCAGTAACTTTTACATCTCCTAATAATATATTAATGTTTCCATTGTTAATAGTTAACGCATTTGTTAATCCGATTCCTGTAATAGTAATTCCGTTAGTTATTATATCGTTAGCACTACCATAAGTAGCATTATCGAATCTTCCACTAACTAAGTCAAATGCAGATAAAACTGAATTTAACGCATTTTCTAATGTTTTGAAATTATCATTGATAGTAATTCTCGATCCACTCAGAGAATCAGTACCAGCGATTGTTGTTGTTGTAATTGCCATGGTCTTAAATAATTTTTACAAATTCTTTTTTAGTTTTAGTTTTCTTGTTACCGTTTCCATCCTCAATAGTTAAGTTTATTGTGTAACTACCTTTCTGTGTAAACAGATAACTGAAGTACGGATTATTATAGTATATATTCTTCCAATTTTTATCATTTTCCTTAATCAATTCCCAGGTTGGTTTTACCTTACCATCCATTTCAGAAAGACTGTAATTAAAGTTGATCTGAGTTAATAAAGGAAAGTCTTTCGTGTATTTATGTATTCTTAAAGTATCCCAATTTAAATTATTATTTATTGATCGTCCACACATAGTTCCAGCCATACCACCGGTTCCTCCTAGAACAGTAGGTCCAGTAAAATAAACGTGTTGGTAATCATTGCTACTAAATACGTTCTTATATCCTTGAATTTTTATCGTAGACATAGAACTAGAACTTGGTGGTGGAAACGCAGTTGATCCGGTAGAACCAGTGTAACCACTTGCACCTTTTACAATATTCCATTCATAATCTGTTATAGGTCCGGTAATTGTAGCAGGTCCAGTTCCTCCAATATTTAATCCTTGACTAGTATTATTTAATTGAGTCCATAAATCTTCCATATTTGTTGCACCGAATGTGTATGGCCAATGTGTAGTTCCTGTTATCGTTTGTCCATAATAACCAATCCAAGAACTAGGTCCTGGAATATGTATAGTTCCACCTGTTGGACTAACATCAAATATCTCTACGAAATATGGTATATCTCCATAATTAGAATATAGCATAGGAGCAGATTGTTGATGATATGTTATTGGATATCCTGGGTTTAATATAGAACGTATTGCATAGTTAGGAGCATTGCCGAATAATTTTAAAAAGTATTCATCGCCTCGACAAGTATCTTTAGTTACAAACTTAACAAAAGGATCTAATGGATTTAATGGATCAGTATATTCTTCATTGTAATATACGATAAAATCGTTCATTATCTTATGAGCATCACCATTATTATATAATTCTAGATTTAATTCTCTAACAAACTCTTTCCATTCTTCTTTTACATTTGCGGTACCGGAGATGCTTGTATCAGTAAAAGTAAATGTATCTATAATAATATCAGATTCCACCCAAGAACTACCGCCTATTGTTCCGGTAGGACCTCCTAGATATTGATATACATTAGTAATTCCTGTAGCTCCAGGATCCATATTTTTAATTATAGTTCCGTATGTAGGAGAAGCCTGTCCTACAATGACAGATAAAGCATTCGCTAATTCTACGTTATCAGGTTTTCCTACGAATGGCTTCTTAAACATAGCTATTGTAAGCTGATCTAAATTTAATCCTGATATTTTAGTAGGATGGTGTATTTCTATTTGAGCTAATTTAGGTAGCATTCCATCCCACCATAAATGATATGAATCGTTCCAATTAGCAGAAGATTCTATTAAATCCCATTTGTATGAATCAATATCGTATAATCCTGTTGAACCTGCAACTCCTGGATCTTGGGGTAATGTAGAAACATCATCACAAAATCCTTGATATTGAGGATCATTCTGAGTTTGATAGAATTCTATTTTATCTAAATCATTATATGTTAAATCTTGCATAGATAAAGATTCATTCTCTTGTAAAGGTAACTCCCATACACTATTATACACATCCCAACTAGGAAGTTTCTCCTTTGATGGTGCTGGTACAATATCGCTTTGTCTAATGATACTTAGATCATCCCATTCATAATCTTTTTCTCTGAAACTAAAGTGTCCTATAAAGTCAATATCTTTAGTATCAACTCTCAATATAGAATTTTCTGTTATTTTTGAGAAACCTCCTAATGAATCATACAAATATAATTCTACTGTATAAGTTCCTTCATATTTTAATAATATAGGAAATTTTTCTCCATCATCTAATGATAACAATCCACTATCAATTATATGAGTAGTATCTTGATCGTGTGTAATAACCCAACGTAATTCATAAAAGTTATTATATGAAACGTTTTTCCATGTATGCAATATTGGATTATTTGAAGGTCCAGTTAATCCACCGAATCCATTAATAAATGTTGGTCCTGGCGGTTGTAAAGGATTTCCTGGAGTTGCACCACCTATAAATGTACCACCACTAGGTCCTGATGCGGTAGGCCCAGTAAATCCAGCATAAGGATTTGTAGGACCGATAGGATATGATGAACTTATATAAGAAAAATCAAAATACGAATAATTATTACCGATTCCGGTTCCTGGATCTGTATAATCTAATTGATTCCAATTTACTATTGCCGTATCCCAATCAATACTAAACGTACAATTATCTAATACAAATGGTGCTGCAATAGGAGCACATGGATAATCGTTAGTATCATTTATTTCTCGATTATTATTATTAAAGTATCCCATAAATGCATTAGAATATGCAGATATTGGAGTTATATTTAAATTAGGTGATAGATCATTTGTAACTGTAGCACCTGGTGTTGTGTATGTAAAAGAAGTAGGACCTGCTGTTACTGAAATTCCTCCAATAAATCCAATTCCGCTAGTAGGTCCGATTATATTTTTTTGTACAGCATAAAACCACTCGTATCCATTAGGACTAGGAACTAAAACACTAGGATCTTGTCCTAATTCTCGAGTTAGTTCAAAGTTTATCCAAGGTTCATTAGACCGAGATTCCCATTCTGATATTATTCCATTAACAACTTGTCCTGAAGTTAAACCAACCATTGGTGTAGAATAACTAAAGGTTGATCCACTAACAGAATCACTTATCACATAAGTATCACCAATACCTGAATAATCTACCGGAATTCCTACATGAGTTTGAGTCATACCAAAAGCATATACAACAAAATCACTTACCCCAGATACATTAAGATCTGGTGGTACTTTGACTCCTAAAAATTCATCAGCAGTTAAATTGGTAATTAAACTTGTTTTATCTTCTGGGTATACTTTAAAGCATGGATTTATATTTAATTCAATATCATCAACTCTAATAAGATCACTCCAAATGTTAAGATCGTATCTAGTATAATAAATAGCCTCACCAACAATATCTATGATTCTAGCATTTAATGGTAAGAAATATTTTTTTAGCTTTTGCTTTAACGCAAATAACTTAATTAAAACTTCTTCATTACTAAATGTAAATGCTTCTTCTACTATAGGAATTCCATCATCATCGAATTCTCCACTATCTTTAGTTATATCATAAAATAAACCAAACTTAGAAGTCTTTTTGTATATCTTAGATGGTATTAAATTTTTAGAAGTATTAGCAGTTTTAGGCTCTATACTAAATAAATCCTCGATCGGAGTTTGTTTGTATCTTATTCGCTTAACCTTTTCAGGATTATTTCCAGTAAGTTCATCAACATTTAACCAATATTCTTTTAATGTTACTTGATCGTAACCGAAATATTTAAGTATATTAATTAAAGCACGATAAGATCCAGTAAAAGGAAATATATTATCCCATTCTAATAAAAGCTCTTTTCGTTTTGAATTCAATTTAACAAAATCTGGTAAAGCTTCGTTAATATCGCTATCATCAAATATATTAAAATCTGAATTCTTAATAGCGTTACCAAGATTTTCTATCATAGTTTCTAGCCTCTCATCTTCACCTTCAGTCTCACCATAGAAAGTAATTTCAGCAATAACATGAGTAGCTCCAATGCAATTGAACGTAGAATACGGATCCTCTTCTAAATATTCAGGATCTATTATTTGTAAAACTCTAGAATAAGAACTTTCTTCGTTAGATTGTAAACCAACTCTTATTGAAATTGCTTCATTATCAAATGGTGTTGATGTTGCACCTTGTACTAATTGTCCAGTACCTCCACCACCACTAGGTCCAACTAAATCACCAGCAAAAGATCCTAAGTCTATATCTAAATGATTGCTTTTAACTACTTGCGGATCCGGTCCAGGATATCCTTCGATATCCCACATAAATATCTCATCGACGTTATTAGCAGTAGAACCAGGTATATTGTCTTTCCATCTTGCAATAACATTTGTTCCAGTAGCACCAGGACATAAAGAAGTTAAATTAGATTTTCTAGGTTTTCTTAAACCTAAATTTTGATTGTTAACACCATCCCATACATCGGACATAACATATATGGGTTCGTATGATATAAGGCCTGTTGATATTTCTTCTAAATAAATAGTACCTTTCCATATATCAGTATCTTCATCGTAAACGAAGTTAAGATTATCTCCGTTTTTATCGAAGAATCGCCAATATGAATAATTTTGCCTTTTTAAACTCATCTTAATTTATCTTGATGTCATCTTTCTTCACAGTAAAATTAAAAAAATTTCTAATAACTTTAACGGAATCTATATTATTAACCATAACATCATTAACATACGATAAGAAATTCTTAACGGTATCATTTAAAAACATTCTAGGCATCATAGTTTTCTTTAATAAAATATCTTTTTTACGATAGTCAAACCCTAGATTTTTTCTAGATTCACCATACGTATAAGAAGATTCGTATAATTTATTAGGAGTTTTTTCGCTCATTGTTAATTAAGATATTTTTATTTTGTGACATTATTTGATTTGCAAGACTCTCATCGATAATCTCATCTATAATAATGTTAACTGACGCTATATTGTTATCCTTAATATCGGTTGAATAAAAAACACCATTTCTATCACTCCATCCACCACGTATTATAGGTAATTGATTTAATCCTATTTCAATATCACCGAATTGATCTAATCCTAATTGTGGATCTTCTATTACATTGCCATCCGCATCGAATTTTAAAACAACCTTAGTTCTTATAGCCTCTTTGATTGATCGGATCTTATCTATTTTATATGTTGTCTTGTAGAAATATCCATTTGTAATTGCTTCTTCGTTTTCTTTAGAAACAAATTCAATATTAACAGAATCAACACCGTTAACTGATTCAATCATTGCAATGATATCAGATTTTGGTATCTTATCTCTTCGTTGAACTCGTAAAAAGTATTCAGATAATAAAGCAAGTATATCTGATTTTAACGTATTAAAATCAAATCCATCAAAAACTCGTAATGCAATATTTAAAGCATAGTTAGTAATAATCGGATCTACAATAGACAGTTCAGTCGTAACTATTTGTCTACCGCTCTTTTGTATATATGATAACAAAGCCTCTTGTTCATCTAAGGTTAATTTAAAATTTTCTTCCGGTGTAGTAAAATAATCAGTATCTTTTGATAATCTACTTTGTACATTAGGAACTAAAAATAAATAAATTATGTTATCATCATCTAAGTAATTATCATCAAATGTAGTATAAGCATCCACATAAGAATAATCAAACCTAGATAAGAATGCTACATAATTATCTGGATTTGCTAGTACTAAAGCTCTTGATGTTCTCGGTGCAATCAATCTAGTAAAATCCATTTCCTCTTCATTGGATCCAAGTACTAAAGCCTTTTCTATTCCTATATTAAAAACATCATTTAAATCAACTTCTTCTCCTATATTACTTAATCCTTTATCTATAAATTTCCAAGTTAATATATCAGATTTTGCATATAAATTACCCATAATTCCAGACGAATTAATATACTTAACTAATACTTGAGCTCCATTTGGTGGAACGTAACCAAAATCTTCGTTACCAAAATAAATATCAATACCTCCATTAATTCCAGTTTTTACAATAACCCCTCGTTCATCTCTAGTTAAATCATATAATGAATCAACTAATCCCATCGGTTCTCCATTTACAAATACCTCAACATTATCGTTTTCTATAGGTTTATTAGAAGCGAAATTGTAACTTTGTAATTTTTTTCCATTTGATATTACTGATTGTTCTTCAAGTTCACCTTGAATTACTCTAAAATTATATATTGAATTAACTCCTAGATCAATTTTTACTCTATCAGTAATTGTATCTACTTTAATTATATATGGTAATTGAGTATTTGTATTTATGATTTTAGTATCATTTAATAAATATAAAAATGGAGCTTGTGTGTTTTGCTTAGCATCGGTTTTGATTGATAACTTAAGTGTTCCTCTTGCAGATATTACTCTAGTTGGGTTATGTCCAGCTATTCTAGCTAATCCATATACCGATCTTTGTTTAAATGCGGTATAAATATTAAGTTCCACTAAAGCATCTTCAATATAAAAGAATATTAGCTGTGTTAAGTTTTGTAATACTTGTAAAATCTGACCAAATGGTGATGCCGGTGTAAAGGCTGCTCTTACACGATTATATGATCTAACAAGATATTCTTGAGTCTGATTAACTAGATCTGAAAACCTAATTTTACTTTTATCTAGATACTCGTTATTTTTATTATTAGTTGCCATTTACCAAATTAATTTTACGCTACAATTACAGAAAATTTGTTTTCTGAATTTATTATTATATCTATCTGAGCAATATCCCTAATAGTTCCATTAAAGAATTGAACATCTATTGAATATGGAAATCCAGTAGACATTGAACAATATGTTTGAATTTGTCGATTAATTATATTTTTTAATGCCGACGCTGAAGTTCTGAAAGACCAAACATATTCGTCTAAACTACTACCAAAATCAGTATCACCTAAAACACTAGTCTTAGGAGTAAACAAACAGCTTTCAATTTGTTGTTTAAAAAGCTCTAACGTATCGTCCATTTCTAACTGTCCTTCTAGGTAATTAGGGTCTTGTACATTTCTATTATAGATATCGTTACGCATTGAATTTTGTTAATATTGTTTTACTCATAATATTATATAAGGATCAACTCGTAAATCAAGAGTATCACCAGATTATCATATTATATTTATCCTTGTTATTTATTATCATTTCCAGAAGTAAAGAACCAATCCATTCCTTCATCTGATTTAATTTCTTCTTCAATTTTTTCAAGTGCATTTTGACCTTCTTCTCTAAGCAAATCATAATTAATCGTAACACCACCAGGAAGATTAAATGAAAACGTACCTAATATTCTGGATAGTTGTGTTTTACATTTAGCAGTTACATATCTAAAAAATATTTCATCTTTAAACAAATACCCTAACGGTAACTCTTCATATACCGTTAATACTACGTCATTTTGTGGAGGTTCTCCAAGAAAAACTAATTCTTTAGAATTTGTATTAAAGTTATAGCTAATAGGATGGAATAAAACATGACTCGCTAAATCTATCCAATATTGATAAACCGTTGCGTACATTAATGCTTCCGTAGAACCATCAATAGAATATATGTCTTTAAATAAAACTTTTTCTAGTGAAAAATCTGGCATACTTTTAAGAGGATCATATAAACTAAAACCATCTTTACATTGTCTAACTGCCATAATGGAATATATGCAATCAGGTAATTTCATAGTTCCATAAGCAGCGAACGAAGGAATCTTTTTAAAATTTTCTTGTGGAATTACATAATATCTTTCTTGTACAGAATATTCATATTTCTTATAGAACCATTTAGATGCATATTTAATAATACGTCTAACTTCGCCTTCAGGTACTGAAAACGGAAGTGCACAGGATACTGTTAATTCTTGTTGAACTTCTGAGATGAACTCATCTTCGTTCATCATATTATCAGATATAGTTCCTGTGTAAATATTTTTAAAATTCTTACTAGACATTATCTCGCTTTATTTTGTATACACTTTCGTGTAGTTTATCAATTCAGTTTCTGGTGAAATGTGGGCATTAACTCCAATACGACCATCCGCAATAATTCCTCGTGTAACTTTAGCTTCTATTGTAGATATTCTACCAAAAATATAACTGTCTGATACATTACAAGTTCTATTAATATATGTATCTCCTATCTTTGAGTATTTAATTTCAGAAAACCTATACAAATTACATCTAGATATCGATGAGTTATTTAAAACACACTCAAAGAATGAACAGTCATTTCCATTATTAATGATTAAATCACAATTAATAAACTCCCATCCTTCAACTTGATAGATTTGACCTTTAGCCTCTTGCATCTGAATTTTTGATAATGCACTATCGTAATTTATCTCGCATTTTCTAATATCAGACGACGATAATATATCAAATACTTGATCTCTAAATTGTCCATATCTAGATTTCATTATTTGAGTATTGTTATCTAAGTCAACTGTTAATTTAATATCAGGAAATTCCTTTACAAAAGAATCGTATGAATCGTATGCTAATAGTATCTTATCAGCACTTTTAACGATCTTCTTTAATTCTGATTTATTTTTATCAGTATAACTAGGTTCAAACAAACATTTATATACAAACGAATTAAATATTCCAATAACGTCTAATGCTTCAACCGCTTTATACTCATAATCTTTACCACCAATATACCTAAAGCAAATTGAACCATTTTTGATATCATCAAATATAACGGCATTTAAATCGTTTGGTGGCAATATATAATTAAAGTTATTAATATCAAAGTTTTCTGAGCGATAAAAGCGATTTTGAGGTAATATTCTTTTAACTGATTGAACATATACTGAATCTTTCCTATCAGGAAAAAATCTCCACATCATATCTTCATTAAATTCTAATACAAATTTTAATGCATTTAATTTACGAAAATCTACATTAATTATATTTGAATCATTTGATAAAAATATAGAAGCTGTGCAAGTATCATCAGTATAACACCATTCCTTTATAGCAGCAAAAGCTTTAATTACTATTTTGCGACCTTCAGTATAATCAGTCATAGCGGATGTGAACATATAACGTTCCTTTCCGTATCCATATCCTTTTACAATATAAAACCTATCTCTTTCAGGTTCAAAATTGTCAGGATCAGATATGACTTCTACTGGTGCATTAAAAACTTCTGCAAACTTTTGAGAAACCTTATCAATACTAAACTTACAATAAAAATCTAATTCTATCTTTAGTCTAGATGCTCTGACTATATGGGTATTTTGTACATTATTAAAATCCATTTAGCGGGATATTTTTATTATTTATCCCATTCAAATTTTGAAGAAAACCTTTTTAGATTCTTTGTCGATTTTAATTAATTTAAGTGTGATTTCGTTACCTTCATCGATAGTGTTTATGTCAATGAATTCTGGTATATCAGAAACGTGTAATAGACCTACAATTTTAGGTTCAAGTTCAACGAATAAACCATAACGAGTTTTCTTTCTCACGGTTCCTGTAACTTCTGATGGAATTTTATATTTAGATTTAATATCACTCCAAGGATCATATGCTATGACGATTTCTTTTTGAGTTAATATAATACGATCGTTATGCGTAACTTCTTTTACTCTAAAGGTTATCTCATCACCAGGCTTCATTTCTCTGCTATGGAATTTACTTAAAGCATCTTCGTCTAAATCTGATTTATGAATTAATCCAGTTAAACACTGATTAAATTCGACAAATACTCCAAATTTTGTAGTACCTGTAATGAATCCTGTAAATTCATCGCCTGAACTAATATCATCCATTGCTTGTGGTATTAAAGAGCGTAAGTATGCTCGATGAGATACCACTATATAATTTTTCTCTTTTGAATAGTTGATAGGCACTACGTAAATTTCTTTTCCTAACAATCTTTCAAAATCTATTAATTTATTTACACCACCTAAAGATCCTGGCATGAATACTTCAATTCCTTGAATGTCTAAGAAATAACCACCATGTATAAGTTCTTTTACTTTTGCTAAATATCCGACTTGTTCTCCTATTGAAGAATAAATTTCACGATATTTAAGATGTGTAACAACCTCGGTATAAGAAGCTTCAATATCTGAACTTATTAATAGATCTGCCTTTTTAACAATAACTTCTAATGTATTACCTACTTCAAATAATTCTAGATATTCTTTATCTTCTCTACTTAAATCTATGATTGCATCAGAAGTCCATCCAATATCAGCATACGCATATCGATCGCTGACTGATACTATTTTTGCAGAAACAATATCATTCTGATTTGGTTGTTTAATGTTATCAACCGAAGCTAACAACATATCATAAAGTTTTTGAGATTCTGGATCTTTAGATAAAGGTTTTCTATTACGTCCTTTAAGCTTTCTTGAATAATCTTCGTTTTCGTAAGCTTCCCAATCAAATTCGACGCTTGGGGTGTTTTGTACTTGTGTAGTAACTGACATTTATTTTTTGTTAAAAGGTGAGTGTATTATATTAATATAGTATTATATATCTAAAAGTTTTTGTCAAAAAATTTTTTTATTTCAAAAAATTTTATTATATTTATATAGTGGTATCTATTGAACGTTTTTATGAGACTGCTCCAACTCCAACTCCGGCTTGTGCAGCAGCACTTCCAGTTGTTGTAACTGCCGTATTTACTACACCACTTTCTACGAATGTTTTAATTGCTGGTGCAGCTATTGCTTTGAATGCATCGCCACCAGCAGCATATATACTAGCTGGGCTTACACCTTCGCTTCCATCTATTTTATTAGATTTTGCAGCCATGGCTTCCATTCCTGCTACGAATGCATCATCCAATGCCTCTGTTAAATCTGTGATTGTTGCTGATAAAGACATAGTTATATTGTTTTAATTATAGTTTATATATTTAAAGAGTTTTTACCTCCTTTTGACTTAGCTCTCCTGGTGTCATCTTTTGTATAGGTGGAGCAGTTGGCACTCCTAAGTTACCAATATGAGTATGTTTGTTAAATAAAGCCATCATCTTTTCTCCTAAAACTAAATGCTCGGTTGCACCCGCTCCTAATTCAATTGATGATGCATGATTTACGAATACATTTGAACATTTAATATTAGCATCTACGCATTCAATATTAATATTAGCATCTGTCTTAATATTTATATTATTGGCTTGAGTAATATTCATAGTACCATCATCTAACATTTCAAGTATTCCATCCCTAGATGCGTTGTGTATTATGATTGATTTATCAGGCTTAATATTAATTTGACTTTCTTTATAGTCTAACATTAATCCCTTTTCTTCCGTAAAATAAACCTTTACAAATTCCTCAGTTACGGTATCATATATAAGAGAATGTGCGTTCGTATAAGATCCTGAGATTTCATCCTTAAGTTCATTAGAGATTCTCTGGTTAAACGAATATTGTGGATTATAGATATTACCACTATCAAATTTCACTTCAACTACGGATCCTAATTTTGGGACTGAGAAGAATCCACCACCAGTATCAGATCCGCCAGTATTTGATGTAGCTGGTGTAGCCCATGGTATTAAAGTAGGATCAAGTCCATCAAAAAATCCAAAGACTTCTATACGTACTCGTCCTATTTTTAATGGATCTTCTATATCTACTACAGTTCCACAATAAGAACCGTCTCGTACATTATCAACAAAAAAATCTTTTCTACTTATTTGCATTATTCGAATATATTAGAATTTGGTGAATTATCAGGGTCAGTATTACTTTCTGATGGACTTGGTGTAGAATATACATTACTATCTAAACGTGAATCTGCGTTTCCATCGTCAGGTGAGTCTGAATAAACATTTGAATTAATATTTCCATCAGTTGTTGTAGGAATATTATCAAATATCTGACCACCAGCTGCAGTTCCAAAACGTTTATCATTTACAATAGAAGCTCCGGCATCTAATACCTTAGTTACTAATTTCTTAGGTGTTAATAAATCATTTGCACTGAATCCATATACGTTACCCATTAACAATCTATTAAATTGTCCAGTTGCAAAATCTTCAACTCTATCAAATAAATTTTCCTTTATGTTATCTAAATTAGCTGCATCCTTAACAGCCTT
>ERZ1047472.953-NODE-953-length-23694-cov-6.304835_pt1 | contig 23694 bp, 39 predicted proteins | sample MGYA00383095_ERZ1047472 | MGnify/ENA primary metagenome ERZ1047472 (study PRJEB29581, sample SAMEA5548365) | metagenome | biome: marine; feature: coastal; material: water | depth 1 m | study: Short-term variability in the microbial, nano- and picoplankton dynamics... | reverse complement strand
GATCCTCAACGGGTTTCTCTTTGTAGTCGTAGCGCCACAGGTACTTCATCACGTTGCCCTTGAGGTAACCGAAGTACTGCTCAGAAGGCATGGATGCCCTGATAGCTTCGATGGCCTCAATCGCGCCTGTGTTGTAGTGATCTGGACGCTCCACAGGACAGGACTCCTGAGGTTCCTTAGTCCAAGTCTTGACACCGCCTTCACTGATGGTGTACTCGTCAGGCTTAAACCCAGCAGGTATATCAGATGGGTGGTACAACTTAGCTGCTACTGTGTTCCACTCCGCAGGTGTCGCTGAATCAATTGACTTGCCGAAGGTATACTCAGGCTCGTCAGCGAAGGGTAGGTTTCTTTTGCTCTTAGTTGTCATCTACTTCGTCCTCCAATCCGTTGAACTTATCTATGTTAGTCTGTATCTTATCCTGAAACTTATCGACAAGATCGTAAGAGTTTATCTCTAGAACTTCAAGCAGTGTTATCTCATCGATGTGGTCTGCTATGAGTTCAAGCATCTCATCAAACGTCCGTGCCATACCGCCTCCGTAGGTACGTCATGCTGATAGGCATCTCGTCAAACGCACCGTTGTCTACTTCATTGAACATCCACAGCCCAGCCCAGCTACCGTTAGTTTGTGGGTTAAGGTACTCTTCATCATGTTGGTAAAAGATACCACCGAACAGGGCAGTCATACGTTTACCTGATGCGTCGCGATCAAAAGCGATGTCTCTGTCTTGAACGTGACCCATCACACAACTCATGTGCTTCTTCTGTAGCAGTAGCTTCGCTGACGAAACAGGTCTGCCCATGACACCACTGGTGAAGTAGTGACAGTATGCTACACCGTCAATGACAACAGGCTTGAGGTAGGGATGCACTTCCCAGCCCTTCAGCGCCAAGTCATCGTAGCTCATCAGCCCTTCAAGCTTTGCGTCATTCTCTACTGCACGTTCAATGCGCTGCTCGTGGTTGCCCATCGTAAAGACTAGGCGTGGCTTCCATACTGTTTTCTTGTTACTACGCAATCGTTTTTGCTCTGCCTTGATGGTGTCCATGAACGCAGCCATAGCTGTGTTACCAGCCTGTACGTCCTCAGAGTAGCGCCGTCCCTCGAAGGACTTCTTACCTACGTCGTAACTGGAAAGACTTGGCATATCCCAATGATCACCAAGGTGGATAATAACGTCAGGCTTAGTAGCAACAGCGTACCTAGCGGCCCATCGAAGATGCTCATAGTTCTCTCCCGGTTTTACTTGTGTGTCAGGTATGATCAGGTGTCTAGTCATTGCGTCCACTCCTGCGGTAAAGTCTTTGGAGTGTACCAATCAAATCCGTTACGCTCTGCCCAGTCTGACATGCAGTAGTAGCTTCCGTCTTTGCGCTTGGTTGCTGCTGGCATTCTGTTGTTGGGGTTTTGGAACACGAATACCAACTCCTCCTCTGGCTTGAGAGCCTTCTTGACATCGACGTATTTACGAGCCTCTGGTTTCTCACGGAATCTCCCTTTGGCTTCGATATAATATGTTATACCGTTGGCCTTGTAAGTAAAGTCAGGATGGTAATGTTTATGTTGTACGTATGCAACGGCACAAGGGTGATACTCACATCCCTTAAGCTGCTGCGCTAAGTCCCATTCAAGCCACGAGTCGTAGCCTTTCGGAACGTTATCCCTCGTTCGGCGCATTCCAGATCTCTCCTTCTTGACGGCGTAGGTATAGTAACCTTGCGTTCTCAATGACACGCTCTTCGTCGTCATACATTTTGACACACACATCATACATCTCACGTTCAGTTGTGCAGTCAGCCAGTGCTTTCTTAGACTTGACTGGGCCTACACCCTTGATACCGATGATGTTATCTGCGCGGTCACCCGTTAGTATTTGTTCGTACAAGAAACGACTAGCATCTTCTTCGCTAACGTCATATAAACTCTGCTTGTTAGGGTTGAAGTGCTTGCCCGGAACCTGATCGAAGTCCTTGTCGATACTGACAATCAGTGAGTCGTCGTCGGCGGTAGCAGCAATGGCGATCAAGTCGTCTGCCTCTTCCTCTACGCTAACAACAGCGGCCCACTCGTCTATCAGGTACTGCCTAATAGCAGCAAGGTGCTCAGGCTTTGGCTTGTCTTTCCTGTTTGCTTTGTAGCCAGCAGTGACTGCGATGTTATCGCGGAAGTTGCCCTTTCCCGTGAGGTATACACGGTACTCAGGCTCGTCTTCGATGAGGATGTACAAGTCGCTGATCAAGTCAGACAGATAAGCACCAGCACTATACGCCGCGTACTCCTCTCTGTCCTCCTGTGACTTGTACGCGCAGCGGTAGGCTACGATGTCCCCATCAATATGAATCACAGTGCGTCAGCCTCGTCAACAGTGTCGTCAACGTACTCAATCATCTTCGTGACCTTGCACTTGATCATGCTTGGGCTGCGTCCTGTACCAACTGACCAGTCGTAGTAGCCTACAACACAGACTGCTTCACTGCCGTTAGCGATCATAACATCCTTGTCATACTCGACACCCTGATCATCTGTGACGCGCATAGGATTCTTACTCTTCATCGTAATGAAGTAATCCTTTTCGTCACCCTTGTTAGCAGCAGCGATACCCATGTCGTCGAGCGCAGCTACAGCCTTCTCGCTCAGGTTACCAAGAACTATCTGGTACTTGTCACTGAACTTATTGAGCTTGTTACGCTCAACCCAGTAGAGTGTACCTTTAAGTGTAAGTGGTTGTGGCTTATCCATAATGCTTTCCTTTTTAGTTAACTACCGTAATATTATAACACGTATTTTAATAGGTGTCAATGAGTTTCTGCCCATGTCTTACCTATTTTGTATTCACCGTCCAAGGGACAGCGCAGTTCGAGTTGCTCTCCAGCTTCTACGATTGCTTCAACCAGTATCCTCCCTACTTCTTCTGCGTGTTCTGGCTTAGTCTCTACCTGAAACTCATCGTGTACGTTCGCAACGAATCTGTGCGGCACGTTACAGAGCTTGTCTCCTGCAATGACTAACGCCTTTTTCATGATGACTGCCCCACACGATTGTAACAGTGTGTTCAGTGCAGCATGTTGGTGTCTGATCCAGACCCGTCGTCCATCAATTCCGGGTAGGCTTCCTTCTGAAGCAAGTGACTCAACCTTTCTGACCAGCCTCCCAAAAGCTGGCATGTTTCGTAGGTAAGAATCTCTAGCTCGCTTGCCAGTCTTAGCATTTCCTCCGAGGATAGATCCAAGCTTTGAGTCTCCTGCTCCATACAAGAGAGCATAGGTAAAACGCTTTGCATCAGCTCTTGTTGCAAGTCCAGCAGCCTGTTGCGTTGCTGAGTGTACATCTCCGTCAAGTAATTCTCTGATGTATTCTTCATCTTTCATGTAGTGTGCAAGACAGCGTAGCTCCAGACTAGAAGCGTCAGCACCGACTAACACGTTACCCTCCTCAACTGTGAAGCATTCCCTGTACGTAGACTCAGACGGTATCTGTGCCATGTTGGGTTTGCTGTGTGTCATGCGCCCAGTAACAGCACCGCATGTGTTAACGTAACCGTGTATGCGCGATCCAGAAACTGCATCGACCCACGACTTGACCATTGCAATACGCTTAGAGAGTGTCAGGTACTCTAAGACCAGCACAGCCTCAGGGATGTGGCTGAGTTCCTTAAGGGTTGTCTCGTCCACCTTCGGCTTACCTGTCTCTGTGCGAGTCTTCCATACTGCACCCTTGCCTTCAAGTCTAGCCGCGACTTGCTGTCGAGAGCCGGGGTTGAATACCGTGATCTTGTCCTTAAGCGGCTTGCCAGTCTTCTCACTCCACCGCTGCTCCACAATGGGCGGAAATATCTCTTGTAGTTCATGCTCTATCTCCTGCATACGTTGCTCATGCTGCGCGTATATCTCACAGCCCCTGTTGAAATCAAACGCAAACCCGTTAGCTATCTGGTCACTGATCATGAACGCGACTGAGTGCTCCAAGTCCTGACAGGCATAGCTAAACTCTTTCTTCTTAAGCTTACCTGTTAGGTGCTGGTGTACGTACCACGTTGCACGACAATCCTTCAGACAATACTCAACCATCTCTGGTGTTATGTCTCTGTCAAAGTCCTCAACGTTGAAGTCACCCTTGAGTTCCTCACCTGCACGTATGGCCCACTGCTTGAGTGAGTGACCACCTTCAATGGCTGGGTCGAGTAGTCTACCCATGATCATTGTGTCTTCAACGTCACCCTGCCACACGAAGTCCCAAACTTCTTCGAGCCTACGCAGATCGAAGCCGATCAGGTTGTGACCAATCATGGTGGAGATACCTGTCAAGGCTTCCTTTAGTTGCGTAGCGTTGTAACACGCAATACTCTTCCCAGAGTTCGGGAGATACACACCCGCTAGATGTATCTTCGTCCAGTCCAGTGTTGTCTCTAAGTCTACAACTGCGTATGTCATTCTCTTGCTCCTGTTGTATAATCCATCGTCCCATTTTGCTCATGGCACATTCCCTATCAGCATGATTGCTGGCTGCTCACAGTCAGTGACTTGGTAGATGACGCCGTCTACTATCACGATGTCAAGGCGATAGTCCTGTAGTCCCCGCTCAAGCTTCACCCTACGTAGTCGCAGCCTGTGTTCCGCCTTACGTATGGCAGCATCTTCAGCCACCAGCTTCTCTAGTTTACTCATTGTAGTATTCATCCAGTTCGTCAAACAAATTCCTGAACTCTGGTATGTCTGCTAATGTCCTGAGATCAGCGCGATCAGAAAAGTTTACATCACCGCCAGCAGATAAGCAACTGCTGCATACGTCGATGAACTCGTCTGTGTTAGAGCAGCGAAGCGTGGCTTCGTAGTCTGTCAGTTCTATGTTGCAGGCTTTACATCTCATAGCGCGTTCTCCTCTTCTGTTAATCGTCCGGTGTCCTCGTTGTAGACTAGCCTGCCTGCTGGCCCTGTCTTCCCGCTGAACCTGTTCTTGAGTACACGTAGCTTGGTGGTGTTACGTTCTTCTTCGTCCTCTGCTTGGCTGTTACGCTCTGCTCCTATCACTGCATCGGATAGCTGTGCGATAGCTGCGCTGCCCCGTAGCATGCCGAGACTTGTCGCCGCACCATCCTCCAAAGACTTCCCATCTGGACGCTTCAAGTGCGACACTAAAAGCAGGGTGATCCGCATCTCCTGAACAAACATACGTAGCTTGGTCATGATCATGTCGATTGCCTTGCGTTCATCCCCGTTCTGCTGGTCGGAAACCAGTATAGATAGGTGATCAAGTACAATGAACTGACAACCCAGACCCTTGACCATGTACCGCATACGTCCCAGCACACGTTCGATCTCGTTACTCCCGAAGGCGTCCCAAAAGAATACCCTGTTCTCGTAGTTGGTGGCGTGATACACCCTGTCAACCTCCTCCGGTGAGTACTCGCAGTCGGGTAAGTGTATAGGCTTGTTCATCTCTAGCCCTACAAGGCCACGTAACGTCCTCTCAGGCGTTTCTTCTAGGAACATAAGACCCATGCACCCGTTCGCGTCTTGCTTCAGCATGGCTACTACAAGCTCTCTGAGGATGGTTGACTTACCAAGACCACTGCCAGCACACAGCGTAACCAATTCAGCAGGACGGATTCCGTATAGCATGTTGTCAAGTTGTCGAAAGGGATAAGAGGTAAGGCCCCTGCGTAGTGGCACCTTGATAGCAGCAAGCAACTCACTGGGCCGCACGATACCGTCAGGCGTGAACACCTCTGACTCCCACCACTGCTTGACGAACTCGCCCTGCTTGCCGTTGATCAGGTACTCGTTGGCGTCCTTGCCGTCGGGCATCTTCATTATCTTAGCCTTGTTACCGAACAGTTCTGCAACATCGTTCGCTGCCTTCTGTCCCGGATCGTCACTGTCAAAACAAATGATAACATTCTCAAAGCTGTTGAGGTATTCAAACTGATTACGGCAATCCTTAATGGCAGCTTGCGCGCCGTTGCGTACACTAACAACAGGGTACTTACTGCCGAACATCTGGTAAGCAGCCATGCAATCGTACTCGCCCTCAGTTACGGTGATGTAACGTCCACCTGCACAGAACAGTTGCTGTCCGAACAGTCTACCTTTAGTCCAGTCGCCCTCCGTAACGAAACGTTTATCAGGGTAGCGCACCTTTGCTGCGACGGGTTCGTTGCCTTCATCGTAGTAACCAAACAACACACGATCACCATCGACAATAGCACTGTACTTTTCTGCTGTCTCCTTCTGTATACGTCTGTCAATGATTGCACTGTACTTACCTGTCAGTAGCTTGGCGTTGAATTGCTTCTTGGTTTCTGGACGGTGCTCGTAGGTTACACCCTGCCAGTCAACGTTAGACTTGTCACGCTTACCGCATGAGAAACAGTACGATGATCCGTCCTCGTTAACGGTCAAGCATTTGTGATGCCCGCAGTCGGGGCAACTTTGATGTGTCTTTGCAGTTGTCATAAGATCCTCTTTAAAGAGACTTAAAAGTTAAAACTATAATAAGTTATATGATTATGTTTATCTTTTAAGTTAACTCTATAGTAATATTGTAGCATGTATTTTGCTGGGTGTCAAGCGCCGTCGCTCCACACTGCGACTAACAGCCCAATGATGTAGCCAATACCGCAGCCTAGCATTAGGTTAAACAGTTCTGGATCAGTCATCTGTGTTCTCCTGCTCTACACCTGCACGGTACAGTGCGTTAGCTATCTTATCAATCATGCTGTACGCATTGTCATACGCTAGGGCTACGCCGTGTGATACAGGGTCACCGTTGCTGCTCATGGTGTTGAGGTCACGCAAGTGTTTGATCTTGCGCTGCGCGTCTCGCAGTTTGTGGTACGTTTCTAACTGGTTCATAAGAATCCCTCCAACTCAGGATAAGTAATAACGGTTTCCTTCATAGTTACTCGGTGTGCAAAGTTTGGGTCTGCTAGTGCCTCGCTAGTCGCATAACTCATGGCCTCGCCTAACGATTCAAACTCATTGTCTACTAACCAATCTCCGCTTTCGTTTCTGTATTCTACTTGATATTTCATTTCGTTTGCTCCTCTAGTCTACGGTATTGATTACGTGCTATGGATTCTAGATCCTCAGCTTGATACTCGTCAAGGTTGTGTGTATTGACAGCGTACGTCAGAGCTTCAGCCCATGTGTACGCGCCACGTTTAAGGCTCACTGCTGTAGTCACAGCGGCTAACATATCATCAGTCATTCTCCCCTCGCGCTCCACTCGTCAATAGCGACCTCATCAATCTGCCGCTCTAGTTCTGGATGTAGCTTGTCCACCCTGACCTGCTGCCCGTCATAGTGTAGGTCTAGGATGATGATCTCATCCTCGTCTACCTCGACCCACGCTTTGACCTCGATGTAACCACTGTCCAATATAACTTCAACTTGCATACTCAGCCCTCCAAGTTTCGTGTTTGATTGCTATATCTAGCAGTGCTGCGCTCTGCTTGTATGCAGTGTAGCGTCCCTCGTACCACTCTGCCATAACCTCGCGGTCAACCTGTCTAGCGCGTCTGCTCTCTCGCATAGACCTTGCCGCTTCCTTCCGCAGCAAATCGTGAGTGTTTTGTATTAAGTTCATAGTGAATCTCCAGTTTTTAAAAGTTGATAACAAACTACGGTACGTTTTGATCGTGCTTCCTTGAGTGCTGTCCAGTCAAGCACTTCACCGTCTTTGATTACACTAACATGCCGTGAACTGTACACTAGGTAGGTGCCCCTTGTCAAGCCCTTCTTCGGTAGGTTTTCTACGTACCCTTTCACCTTGACTTCTAGCATGTGATAGCCAGCGTCCTGTATTGCTTCGTTGAGTATCAGTCCTGACACACCGCGTCCACGCTTGCGGCGCAGTCTAGCATTGGCAATGTGCATGTTAGCGCCAGTGACTAGACAGTACGCCAGCGCAGTACAGAAACTGCGGTCGCCTGCGTCTTTGAAGTCTTCATACAAACTTAAATAATCTATGTTCATTAGTGTTCTCCTAAATGTCAATGACAAAACCTGATTGATCTTTCTTTGCTGCGCCCTTCGCAGTCAAGCCTACAACTACACCGCGTTTGTCATAGAATCGCATGTCGTGATCATCGCCGCTGATTACCTCCCTGTCAAGGTATGATATAGGTAATTCTTTACGAAAGACTACCGCAATATTGTGACGCGAGTCCTTGACTTTCTGCGCGTACTTACTATTGGCTCCGCTATAGCTTACCGTCAAGTGATAATTGTCTGGCACTTTGCGGTTGGGTAGCTTTGTGTAATCGTAAAACTGTATGTCAGGAAAGTCTGTGATGATGCCTGTATTTTCCCATGCAATATCTGATGTGCCATTGAGCCGCACCGCAGGTGACTTACCTTTTTTATAACATGTTACGTTTATCTTTGTGAGTTCTGCGCGTAGCTGTGCAAGGAAATCATCGGGACTGTTTAGCCAGTAGTCCAGCTTGCGTTGCCGCGCAGCCTGTACACTATTCATTGCGCCGCGTCCTGCTGTGTTTAGACAGGCCGCTTCGCAGCCTGCTAGTTCTGACATGGGGCAAACGGATCTGTCAGGTTTCATATACATAATGTAACTGCGTATCCTGTCAGAATACTTTGCGTTCTTGCGTAGCTTTGCGTTGCTACTTTGCTCTGCTAATAATTTCATGATTCGTTCTCCGCATATTCGTAAGCGTCGTCGCCTACATTGACAATGAATCCGCGCTTCAGCCCTTCCGCTAATAGCTGCGCCTCGTCTAACTCAAAGTTGAAATCCATTACATGCCGCACATAAAACTCACGCGCTGTCATTACAATTTTTTCTTCACTCATAGCTTACACCCTCCAAGGGAACATCGTTAAAAGAATACTAACCCAAACCAAACACCAAATCAATTCGTCTTGCATTTCATTCTCCTAGTATTACTGATTTAAAAGGATCACTTCTCTAATAAGGATATCTATAACTTGTTACGTTTTTTCAATTCCATTGACGCGTAGTGAAACTCATCCCAATACTGCCCCGTTTTTGGATTGCCTATTGTCTCGCCAGCCGTCGCCGCAGCGTATGCGTCTGCGCGTATGTACTTTAAACTTTCTACCGATAAAGTCTTGAAACGTTCTATTGTGTCGCTGTGCCAGTTATTCATTGCTTTTCCCCTTATAAGAAATTATAACTGTTACGTTTACGCGCCTGCTCTGCGCTCGTAATAACTTTCTAGTTCACTCTCGCGCCGCTGCTCCTGCTGAGAACGGTACTCGGCAACGTCCGCGTCTGACATAGCTCCCAAGTTGACTACTTTCATCACGCGCTTACCGTCGCACTGGTGACACGTTACATCATACACGCCACCGAAATAGTTCTCGGCAAAGCTTTCATCTTCATAGCACATTTCAGCCATTTCACTGGCAGTGATGCCATTACCGTCAATCGCAGGGTTGGAGTGTTTACCTTCCCCGTGACAGCGGTCACAGACTGCCCAACACGTTGGCAATTGAATTTCTTTACCGTTCTCGCCGTACAAAATTAAATCATCCATACACTTTCCCTTATAAGAAATTATAACTGTTAGTAGTTTAAACCATAACCGAAGCGCACTACAACCTCGAACGCTGGTTTTCCTTTCAAGTGCGGATCGCCGTACACGTTTACGCCCTTCACTATAATGACGCGCCTGCTTGACGTAAACGCGCAGCCGCAGCAATCGTGGGAGCACCCGCATCTTTCGCGATAAAACAAATCATAACAGACTTTTTCAATTATTTTTTTGCACTTCTTTTTACTCCGGCCTTCAGCGTCTACCACTGACATTTCAATAATAAACCCACCGCCGTCTGACATTTCGCCGTCGTGATCACGCTCGTAAAACGTGGGCCACATTGCGAAAACGCCATGATCTGACAATTCTTCCTGCAAACGATCCGTTTTTGAAGTGCACATACACTTTCCCCTATAAGAAATTATAAATTTAAGATTTAGCCGTCATATCATCGGCGGCTTTTGACAATAATTCAGCGAGTATTTTTTGCTGGTCATTTGTCAGTTTTGGTGACAATTCTTTGGCCTTGTCCAACAGTGGATTTTTAGCCTCTTTTGCTGCGCGGGTCGGCGCTTCCACGATTTCATTGTTAACAACCCGCATCCCGCCGGTGGCTACGCCTATCTCTTTATGGTATTGCTTACTGGCAAGTGACAATTGCTGCCTTGCTTTATCAACAACACCCGCGTCGGCGCATGCATTCCAATACGCCACGATAGCCTTTCCAGCTTGCACGTTGCCGTGAAAATACAGCGTATAATCATTTAGCATCATCGTTGCAATTACGCTTTTTGATTTTTTAATGCTAACTAAACACTCCACAGTTTCAGAAATTTGTGCATCGGTCAATTGAATAGTACCCATAATATTTTACTCACTTTTTCATAAGGTTATAAGAATTTATAAACGTATACCAAATGTATACATAAAAACCCGCCATATAAGACGGGTTTAGAATCTATACACTTTCTTTTTTTGGCTATAACCTTTCGGTTTTGCCTATTACCCGCGGAGTCACGGCATACGCCTAACATACGTGACAGGTACGCACTAAAGCAATCCGCGACAATTTGCGCGGCGCTAATAGTTTCAATATAGGGCTGAACTTGCAGCGCTTACAATATCTGAGCAATTCTGTTTTTCGCCTCCTTACTGCGCGTGAAAAAACACTGCGCGTATATCTGGCTTGATGGCGGGATTGCTCCGCGTCAATTATGGGGCGCTTGTTTCCCCGCGTGCGATTTCAGATCAACAACGTCCAAAGGACGATTTACGCTGGCGGCTAATGCCCGTCACTTACTCTCGCAGATATGACACCGTGATAAATGCACACACCATGCCAGCTATATAAACTCTTTATAAATCAATAACTTACATGCCAATACTGTATAAATGTACAGTCAATAAAGTGTTACTTTGTAACCTTGGGTAACACTATCCGGTAACACGGTAACACTATCAGGTTATAAACACAGTCAGTTTTAATAACTTTATAGTATAGAATAAGCATATAACTTTTAGTGCTATATTGCTGAGGCGTTCTGTATCGCTCGCAGTTAAACGTTACAAAAACAGATAGCACTATGTGGCTTTATTTAACGCGCCTGTATCGATCACCACAGACCCACAATGATTGCCTGTCAAGTGACATGTAAACCTGTTAGGGCTGAGTCTATACAGTAGTTTATACAGTACTGGTTAGATATACAGTATGTTCTACGTGGAACACTGGTGGTGCTGTGGTGGCGCTGCAGGGTACTACATAGACTCTCACACTCAACTGCATTGATTCTCATTCGTACTTGATAATGATTCTCATTCGTGCCTGCGTAGGCTAACAATAACGCTAATGAGAATGATTCGTGTTACGATTCAGGCACGGGGGGGGGGGAACTGGCTGCGCTGTACTGTACTGTTGCTGCTCAGACTCAAAAAAGAGCTAAATTGAATTGCATAATGCAACGCAGAAAGCTAGACAGAATAAGGGTCTAAACAGAATCTGGATTGCGCCTGTAAGGGACAGTGTTGATCTGTGTAGTATTAACATTATTAAAGAAAAGACTTGACATTTGCTTAAAAGTATGCTATAATATACTGTATAGATAAGTGATTAACTAAAGAGAAACTTGATCGCGCCGTTAATGCTTGACAACATATAGGAACTTGACCACATATAGGCATATAAGATAATATATATAATTATAACTTTAATGCCTATATGCAGTCATGGGCTAATATGCAGTCATGGAACGGTCAAGTTTCTATATAGTTCTTATACGAGGATGTTATAGTGTCAGAAAACCCCGGTAGTGGTCGTGGTCGTCCCAAAAAGAAAGAAGTAGAGGCTGTTAAGAAAGGAAACAGGCGGGGTGTTGGGCGTCCGAAGGGCGACGCTGGCATCATGAACGAGTATAAGGCTAGGATGTTAGCCTCACCGAAGTCCAGAAAGGTTTTAGATGCTATATTTTCTGCGGCTTTGGACGATGATCACAAGAATCAAGCAGCAGCGTGGAAGCTGGTGATGGACAGAGTTGCACCAACCGCGCTATTTGAAAAAGAAATCATTAAAGAAAGCGGAAGAAGCGCCATTCAGATTAACATTACGGGCGTGGGTTCTACCGAAGTGTCATCAGGTGACGTTATTGACGGAGATTCCGGTGAAGTACTTTAAGATCGAAGAGTTTAACTGTCAAGAGACAGGAGAAAACGAAATGCTGCCAGAGTTTTTGCACATCTTGGACGATCTTAGGGACTTGTGCGCCTTTCCGTTTGTCATCACCAGCGGATACCGCAGCCCACAACACCCAATAGAGGCCGCTAAAGCGGTTCCGGGTACGCATTCGCAGGGCATTGCTGCTGACATCAAGGTATCTTCAGGAGCACAGAAGCACACCCTAGTCAGACACGCAATGGCACTTGGATTCAGCGGCATCGGCGTAGCTGATACGTTTATACACGTAGACTTGCGCGACTCTACGCCTGTTATGTGGACATACTGATATGTTATATACGAAGAATGTAAACTTAACAGACACTTCTACGCAAACTATTGTGACTATCCCTAACGGCTACGTTGCCCACTGGACAATGGCGTTTATTTCTAATCTGCACAACTCTACTAACGACATTACACTGTTTGTAGACAAGACTCCAGACCCTGACATCTACATACTAAACGGAACTAACGTGTCTTCTAAAGAGTATCTGCTTATTGACGGCAATGCTGTGTTTGTGTTACAGCCCGGAGACATTATCAAGGCAGCAGCAGGCGGATCAGGAAACATGGAAGTCGTAGTCACCTTTGATTTGCTAGAAGCCCCTGCAACTTTTGTGAACTTCAACGGCGCATGACTGACGTTAACGTAGAACTTCTGGATTGGCAGAAGAAAGTCTGGAATGACCCTACACGTTTTAAGGTGGTTGCTGCTGGGCGTCGTACAGGCAAGTCCCGGCTGGCTGCGTGGATGTTAATTATTAACGCATTGCAGGCTGAACGCGGACATGTCTTTTATGTTGCCCCCACACAGGGACAAGCCCGTGACATTATGTGGCAGACGCTTCTTGAGCTTGGACACAGTGTCATCACAGGCTCACATATTAACAACCTACAACTTAAGTTAGTCAATGGTGCAACTATTACGCTTAAGGGTGCTGACCGTCCAGAGACTATGCGTGGTGTTAGTCTTAAGTTTCTTGTCATGGACGAATACGCAGACATGAAGCCTGACGTTTGGGAGCAAGTCCTACGTCCTGCGCTGGCTGACCAGAAAGGCCACGCAATGTTCATAGGAACTCCTATGGGCCGTAACCACTTCTACGAATTGTACAAGTATGCGGAGCTAGGCGATGATGAGACTTACTCAGCGTGGCATTTTACCAGCTACGATAACAACTTACTCGACCCTAATGAAATTAACATTGCAAAGAAATCAATGTCAAGCTACGCCTTTCGTCAGGAGTTCATGGCGTCCTTTGAGGCGGTTGGCTCAGAGATGTTTAAAGAAGAGTGGGTACAGTACGGAGAGGCCCCCGAAGCAGGAGACTACTACATAGCCATTGACTTAGCAGGCTTTGAGGAAGTAGGTAAGAAACGCACGAAGAGTTCTAAGCTAGACGAAACTGCAATCTCCGTAGTCAAGGTGGGTGACAACGGTGACTGGCACATAGACAACATTATCTACGGGCGTTGGACGTTAGACGAAACGGCAATGAAGATATTCCAAGCCGTCAGGGATTACCAGCCAGTATCTGTAGGCATTGAGCGCGGCATTGCAAAGCAGGCAGTAATGTCACCGTTAATGGATCTCCAAAGGAAGTACGGTAAGTACTTTCGAGTAGAAGAGCTTACGCACGGTAACAAAAAGAAAACTGATAGGATCATGTGGGCATTACAGGGTAGATTTGAAAACGGCATCATAAGTTTAAATAAGGGCGAATGGAACGCACGTTTCCTCGACCAGCTATTTCAGTTTCCCGACCCGCTAACTCACGATGATCTTGTTGACTCCCTAGCGTACATTGACCAAATGGCAACTGTACCGTATGGGATACACGACTTCATAGAAGATGAACTTGAAATCTTAGACATTGTAGCGGGATACTAATTATGAAAGATGACTTATACAGCCCTGATCCTTTACTCGTTCAAGAGTCTTTGGAAGACTGGGTAATGAACAAGTGCGAAGACTGGCGCGACAACTATCAGTCTAACTACGAAGAAAAGTTTGACGAGTACTACAGACTGTGGCGCGGCATCTGGGACCCTGCGGATACTGAGCGCAAGTCAGAACGCTCACGCATAATCAGTCCTGCCTTGCAGCAAGCTGTAGAGTCTAACGTTGCTGAGATGGAAGAGGCTACGTTTGGTCGAGGTAAGTGGTTTGACATTGCAGACGACATGAACGACAAAGAATCGCAGGACGTTCTGTATTTGCGTAACAAGCTTACCGAAGACTTTGAGAACACCAAAGTGCGTAAGGCTGTTGCAGAATGCCTCATTAACGCGGCTGTATTTGGCACTGGCGTTGGCGAGATCGTTATTGAAGAGATCAAAGAGATGGCTCCAGCCACCCAGCCGATCATGGATGGGCAGCTTCAGGCAGTGGGTGTTAACATTACAGATCGTGTGGTTGTTAAGCTCAAGCCTGTCATGCCGCAGAACTTTCTGATCGATCCTGTAGCAACGTCCATTGAGGACGCTATGGGCGTCGCTGTAGACGAGTTTGTTGGAAGCCACCATGTAGAGCAGTTACAAGAAAGCGGCGTGTACAGGGACACCTACGTAGGCACAGCGGCTCCTGACACAGACCTTGAGCCTGACCAAGACATTACAGTTTACGGTGACGACAAAGTTCGCCTGACAAAGTACTATGGACTGGTGCCTAAGCACATGTTAGAAGAAGCCACTGACGAGAAAATTGATGGTGACGCAGGTTATGTAGAGGCGGTTGTTGTTATCGCCAACGGCGGCGTCCTTCTAAAGGCTGAAGCAAACCCTTACATGATGCAAGACAGACCGATAGTTGCGTTTCCGTGGGATGTAGTGCCTTCTATGTTCTGGGGTCGTGGCGTGTGTGAGAAGGGTTACAACAGCCAGAAAGCCTTGGATACTGAACTACGTGCGCGTATTGACGCTTTGAGTCTTACTATTCACCCAATGCTTGCCATTGATGCTACTAAGTTTCCACGCGGGGCAAAGCCTGAGATACGTCCCGGCAAAACAATCCTGACTAATGGAGATCCTCGTGAAGTCTTACAGCCGTTCAACTTTGGTCAAGTGGGTCAGATCACGTTCGCCCAAGCAGCCTCTCTTCAGCAAATGGTACAACAAGCTACTGGAGCAGTTGATTCAGCGGGACTCGCTGGCAACGTTAATGGTGAAGCTACTGCCGCTGGTATTTCTATGTCTCTCGGTGCTATCATTAAACGCCATAAACGCACTTTGATTAACTTCCAGCAGTCGTTCCTGATTCCGTTTGTTAAGAAGGCTGCGTATCGTTACATGCAGTTCGACCCGGAAAATTACCCCGTGAAGGATTACAAGTTCAACGCAACCTCTACGCTGGGCATCATTGCTCGTGAGTACGAAGTCACACAGCTTGTCCAGCTCTTGCAAACCATGAAGCAGGATAGCCCAGTCTATCCAGTCCTCATCCAAAGCATCATCGACAACATGAACCTGTCTAACCGCGAAGAACTTATCGCAGCTATGCAGCAGGCACAGCAGCCCAACCCAGAAGCACAGCAGGCAGCTATGCAAGCACAACAGTCACAGCTTGCGTTACAGCAATCGCAGACAGCAGCACTGTCAGCACAGGCACAAGAGTCGCAGGCACGAGCACAGAAGTACTCTGTCGAAGCGCAGCTTGAGCCGCAAGAGGTTGAGATCAAACGCATTGAAGCTATTACACGTAACCTTCAAGCGGGTGATCAAGACGACAAAGAGTTTGAGCGTCGCCTAAAGGTCGCACAAGCAATCACTAAAGACAAAGAAGTAGAGGCTAAGATAAATGTTAATGACCCAGCAAGACTTCAAGAACCTAATCAGCCAAGTGAACGAAGCGTTCAAAGGCCAGTTCAATCGCCTGTCGAACCTAGAAGAGAAGGTAGCCCGTTTGGAGGAGAGCCTCAATGAGCAAGGAAAAAGATCCACGCCTAGCAAGAGCCGGAGTAAGCGGGTTCAACAAACCGAAGAGAACGCCTAGCCACCCTACTAAGTCGCACGTAGTTGTAGCCAAGGAAGGCGACAAAGTTAAGACGATACGCTATGGACAGCAAGGTGTTAGTGGTGCAGGTAAAAATCCCAGCACTCCTAAAGAGAAAGCAAGACGTAAATCTTTTAAGGCGCGTCATGCAAAAAACATAGCCAAAGGCAAAATGTCTGCGGCTTATTGGGCAAATAAATCTAAATGGTGAGGAAACTATTATGCCGATGGTAAACGGAAAGAAATACGCATACACAGAAGCAGGCAAAGCTAAGGCTAAGAAAGCCGCAGCGAAAACAGGAAAGAAGGTGAAACGTGCCAAAGGCAAAAAGTAAAAGCCCCAAGCCCTCTAACCCTGCGCTGTATTCCAGAGTCAAAGCGGAGGCTAAACGCAAGTTTGATGTTTGGCCGTCTGCCTATGCTTCAGGCTGGTTAACAAAAGAATACAAAAAGCGCGGAGGTAAGTACAGTGGCTAAACCAAAGGGTGGTCTGACCAAATGGTTCAAAGAAGACTGGGTTGACCTAAAGACAGGCAAGGAGTGTGGACGCAAATCTGCTAAGAGTTCTAAGCGTCCGTACCCTTCCTGCCGCCCTAAAGCTGTTGCGGCTAAGATGACAGCGGCTGAAAAGGCCAAGTCTAAAGCTAAAAAGACTGGCCCAGCTAAAGTCAAACACGCAGTAACAGCATCCGGTAAACGAAGAAAGACTGGTAAAAATACCAAAAAGGCTTGACATTTGAGCAAAAGTATGGTATAATATATAGTATATAGTAACTAATGAGATAACCAAAGGGCCTCTATGACACCTGAACTAGAAACATATTATAATAATTACTTCGACATCTTTAACACAGAAGGTTGGAAACAACTCTTAGAAGATTTTAAAAGTAATGCAAATATAATAAATTCAGTTGAAGCAACAAAAGATGTAGATGATATGTTTTTCCGCAAAGGACAACTTAACGTATTAGCACATCTAATTAACTTTGAAGCTATTACAACTAACAGCTTTGAAGACGCACAGAACAGTCCAGAAGATGATTAAAGTATACGATTTTAAGTGTACCAATGGTCACTACTTTGAAGAATTTGTAGACGCTGACGCTACAACCAGTAGGTGCGGTTGTGGTGCTAACGCTACAAGGGTCGTTTCAGCAACGCCATGCGTACTTGAAGGTGCATCTGGGGACTTTCCCGGACGGCACATGAAGTGGGTACGAGAACATGAACAGGCTGGACGTAAATAAAACTCCACAACCGTTAGGCGGAGAAGGTTAATAATATGGGACGAGCACAACTCGTAGACGAGCGTTCGGAAGAAGAAGAAGTTAACGACAACGTAGATACACTAGAAGCACCAGAGGATACGATTGAGTCTCCTGAAGAGGAGGTAGCTCAAGAGGAACCTAGCTTACCAGAGAAGTATCAGAACAAAACCTTGCAAGAGGTAGTTCAGATGCACCAAGAGGCTGAGAAGCTCCTTGGTAAACAAAGCTCTGAAGTTGGTGAACTACGTGGTGTTGTTGATGACTACATCCAGACACAACTCGCACAACAACAAGCACCTGTACAACAGCAAGAAGAAGACGATACTGACTTCTTTGTTGATCCAAAGACCGCAGTTAGCAGGGCAATTGAGAATCATCCTAGTATCAAGGAAGCTGAACAAGCTACCCAGCAATACAAAAAACAAACAGCTTTGGCACAACTTCAAAGCAAGCATCCAGACATGAACGATATTGTCAAAGATGCTAAGTTTGCTGAGTGGATTAAAAGCTCTAAGATCAGGACTCAATTGTTTGTACAAGCAGACCAACAGTATGATTACGACGCCGCTGATGAACTGTTCTCCCTCTGGAAAGAGAGAGCCGCTGTTGCAGAACAGACGGTAGCAGTTGAGAAGCAAGCACGTAAGCAGCAGGTTAAATCTGCAAGTACAGGCAACGCCCGAGGAACAGGTCAAACTCAACGTAAGAAGCAATATCGTCGTGCTGATATTATTAAACTTATGCAGACCGACCCAGATCGTTACTCAGCTTTGTCAGAAGAAATCTTTCAAGCTTACGCCGAGGGTCGTGTAAAGTAGCCTAATCTAAAGGAGATTTATCATGGCGACTCAAACTTATCCCGGTACAGTAGGCGGTGGCTCCATTGTCAATAAGACAGCCGCAGCAACATTCATCCCTGAAATCTGGAGCGACGAAGTAATTGCCGCATACCAGAAGAACCTGAAGATGTCACCTCTCGTAAAGAAGATGTCAATGACAGGTAAGAAGGGCGACAAGATCCATGTCCCTAAGCCTATCCGTGGCGCTGCATCTGCTAAGGTGCAAGATACTGCGGTTAACATTCAGGCGAACGTCGAGTCAGAATTGCAGATTGAAATCAATCGTCACTTCGAGTACTCACGTTTCATTGAGGACATCGTAGAAGTACAGGCACTCAACAGCCTGCGACAGTTCTACACAGAAGACGCTGGTTACCAGTTGGCTCTGACGGTTGATACTGACCTGATGAACTGCGGTACTGGCTTTGGTGACGGAACGCTTGACCTCGCTGCTCCTACTGGTGCAGACTGGGTTAACAGTAACAGCTACTACTTTGACGGAACTTCTGGTCTGAGTGCGTTTGCTGCTTCTACTGTAGCTACTGGTGATAACTTCACCGACGCAGGCTTCCGTGAGGCTATCAAGCTTCTTGACGACGCTAACGTACCAATGGAAGATCGTTGCTTGATCATCCCACCTGCTGCTCGTAAGACAGTAATGGGAATTGAGCGTTACGTATCTAGCGACTTCCGTGACGGCCAAACTGTTAAGTCTGGTCTGATTGGTAACGTCTACGGTGTTGACATTTACGTTTCTAGTAACTGTCCTACGCTTGAGACTAACGTTCGTGGTGCTTTGTTCTTCCACAAGGATGCTATCATCCACGCAGAGCAGATGAATGTACGTTCGCAGACTCAGTACAAGCAAGAGTACTTGTCTACTCTGTACACTGCTGACACCCTCTACGGTGTTCAAGTGTATCGTCCTGAAGGCGGTCTAGTACTGGCCGTATTTGACGAGTAAAACTACTCTGGCCCCTTCGGGGGCCTTTCTTTTATCGTTTTTAGGAGTAGACTATGCCTATTTATAGAGGCGCTGGAGGTTCCGCAGATTCGTCAACTGACGCTTATGCCTCCCAGATAGCACAGTACGCACAGACATCAACAGAGAAGGCAACTGAATCCGCAAATAGTGCAACTGAGTCAGCTACTAGTGCAACTGAGTCAGCCACCAGTGCAACTGAGTCAGCTACTAGTGCAACTGAGTCAGCTACTAGTGCAACTGAATCAGCTACTAACGCAACTAACTCAGCCACCAGTGCGTCTAACGCTGAGGACGCTTATGAAAACTTTGACGCAAGATACTTAGGCCCTAAATTTGAAGACCCTGTTGTTGACAACCAAGGAAACGCTTTAATAACAGGAGCGTTATACTGGAACAACAGTCTTGGTAACCTTAAAATATACGACGGGTCTTCTTGGATACTTCAAGGAGGACAAGGCACTGTTACTAGTGTAGGAGGAACCGGAACTGTCAACGGTATTTCCTTATCAGGAACTGTGACTACAACTGGAGACTTAGCACTAGGAGGTGCTTTAAGTAATATTTTAGCCTCTCAGCTTGACTCTCAGAACATTAGCCAGTGGACTAACAATAGCGGATACACGACTGCATCCAGCACTGATACTTTTACTAATAAATCAGGCAACATTAGCCAGTGGACCAACGATAGTAGCTATCTAACAGCTAACCAAACAATTACGTTCACAGGAGCAATAACTGGCTCTGGAACAACTTCTATAGCAACAACACTGTCAACTGTTGACGGAGGAACATACTAATGACTACCATTATTACAAAGAATGGCTCAGGTGCTCCGTCTGCTGGGCAACTGTCACAAGGCGAACTTGCAGTAGACCTGACAAACAAAGAACTATATAGTAAAAATTCAGGAGGTGCTGTAGTAAAGATAGGTGCAGTGACTAGCGGAGGCTCCACAGGAACCTTTACTGATTTGACAGCTACTAATAGCCTTGCGGTTACTGGTAACACAACAGCTACAGGCGACTTGGATATAACAGGCGACTTGGATATTACAGGAACTACGACTGCTACAGGTAACGTAGATGTTACAGGCGACTTAGATGTTACAGGTGAGCTTATTGCTCAGGCATACAACGAGACTTTTGCAGCCGTTACTAGCTCAAGCAACGCTACAACTGTCAACTGTGAGGCCGGGAACGTCTTTAGCCACACGCTGACTGAATCGACTACGTTTACGTTCAGCAATCCCCCGGCTTCTGGAACTGCCTTTGGTTTTACCCTGAAGATTATACAAGATGCTTCTGCTAGTGGTTTTGCCGTTACATGGCCTGCTGCCGTTGACTGGGCAGATGCTACGGCACCTACGTTGACATCGACAGCTAGCGCAGTAGACGTATTTGTATTCTTTAGCCACGACGGTGGAACTACTTGGTACGGCTTTACAGCAGGACAGGGGCTAGCATGAGCATAACAAGGCTTTTACAGCAAGCTTCTGGAGGCTCGGGTGTCTCGGGTGATCCAGACTTTGCTGACGTATCTTTGTTGTTAGACGGCGACGGTGCTAACGGAGCAAATAACAATACGTTTACTGACTCAAGCTCTGTTGGCGCGACAGTTACTCCCTATCAAATGTCTCAGGGAAGCTTTAGTCCTTACGCCGCGAGCTTTCCATTAAACATGACGACCAGCGGCGGTTCTGGGCACTTTGCTGGAAGCAGGTCGTATGTGAGCTTACCTGATAATGACGCATACTGCCCTGAGGCTGGTGACTTTACGCTAGAGGCTTGGCTCTATACCCAAAAGCAAAATGCATATCAGGTGATTTGGTCAAAGTGGTCAGCAGGCCAGCAAGAAATATTTTTATTTATTGGTACTACAAACAAACTGAGCCTAACTCTTGGTACGCAAAGCAGCGGAACTACAATTGAATCTACAGGTACGATACCCGCAGATCAATGGACGCACATTGCTGTTGTAAGAAACGGAAACGCCTTATACCTCTACATAAACGGCACCCAAAGCGGCTCGATAGCTTATTCTGGAAACGTCCCAAATAGGTCTGCAGATGTTTATATTGGGGATTATGCTCTGCAGGGCTACTACCCCTTCGACGGTTATATCAGTGACGTGAGGTGGGTTAAAGGAACAGCCGTATACACTGGTAACTTTACACCACCCACTTCGCCACTAACTGCAACATCGAATACAAAGGCGCTGTTAAACTTCCAAGATGCTGGGATCTATGACCTGTCAGGCACAAGCGACATTTTTACAAATAATAGTGCCCAAGTATCTACGTCAGTAAAAAAGTACGGTACAGGGTCACTTGATCTTCGTAGCTCTAAGTTCCTAGGTACAACAACAGCGGACTCGTTTGACGTAGGTGGTGTATTTACTGTTGAGTTCTGGGTGAATTACGCCAGTACGTCAGGAAACCAGACGCTTATTGATTCTGACGCGACTTCTGAGTTCTATATTGCTTACTACTCAGGCAGAATATACGTCGCCAATCGAGGCAGTAACGTATTAACTCCGCTCCATACCCCAGTAGTCGGTCAGTGGTATCACTATGCAGTTGTTTGTGATGGGTCAACCTATAAGATTTACGTCGATGGTCAACTACTAGAAACATCTTCTACTGTTTCGTCACAAGTTATAGACGCGTGGGGCATAGGGGCAAGGTCTAACGGAACCTCTCTACCCAGTAACTGTTACATAGACGACCTAAGAATCACCAAAGGCGTAGCCAGATACACAGCTAACTTTACACCGCCCACCGAGGCGTTACCTAAGTTCTAAAAGGGGACAAAAATGCTATTTGTAGATTTGGTTACTGAGCAACCTAAAACAAAAGTTCAGCTTGAAAACGAAAACAAAAACATGTCTTTGCCTTCTTCTTGGACAGATGAAACTCTGGCTACTTTAGGTGTAGCTAGGGTGACCTCAACGCCAGCACCTGAAGTTGGCGAATACCAAGTAGCAATTAAAGACGGTGTAGAAAAAGTCAACGGAGTATGGGTAGAGAAGTGGGCAGTTAAGCCTATGTTTACTGAGTACACTGATGACACTAAAGGCACTGTCTCAGTTGAGATGCAGATAGCTGAATACGAGGCTGACAAGCTAGCCACTAAACGCGAAGGCATGGTTGTGTCTATGCGTCAGTGTCGTTTAGCGTTGCTTGCTGAGGGCACTCTCGCTAACGTAGACATAGCAATCGCTTCTTTGCCTGAGCCTGACAAATCAGCAGCACAGGTTGAGTGGGAATACGCAGCCACAGTTCAACGTACTTCACCGTTTGTAGCTTCTTTGGGTATGGCAATAGGCTACGATGATGTCAAGATGGATGCTTTATTTGAAGCGGCTGCTGACCTGTAATTAAAAGTACAACTTTATAAGGACTTAAAATGAAAGCTATTGTTTATTCTTTGTTATTTCTTAGTTTTAATGCAGTCGCACAAACCATCATTATGTATGCCGACGGGTCTACGTACACTGTGTCTCCAGAGGAAGACGTATACGTGTCCTCAGCCCCTCTGTATCGCTCTGTGAGCATCGTTGGCGCACAGCCTAACAAGAACCGTGACTACGTAGCACCGCCCGTCACAGGCGATGAGGTGTGCTGGGAGTGGGCAGGCGTTGCAGCACCTATAGGCTACAGCACTGAGGCTTGTTATGTAGAAGAGGAGCCTGAAGAAGAAGTAGAAGAATGCAATCCAGATAGCCTGTCGTTCGGCGGCTGTTAACAGTGAAGTACCTGCTGTTTATTTTGCTTGCAGGTTGCTCTGGCACATTGACTGAAACTAGGTCGGTGTGTCTTGGCCTATGCGTAGAAACTACATTGGAAACTGAGACTGTGAGCAAAGAGGTACATAGTGAACGTAGACGAACGTAGAATTGAACGCATGGAAAACACTCTCGACAAAGTATGCGAAGCTGTTAGCCAGATCGCAGTAGTCGATGAGCGTTTGCTGTCTTTGTTGTCTAGAATGGAACGTTTTGAGAAACGACTCGACGAACAAGAAGATAAAGTCATTGAGCTTTCTGAGGACGTTATCATAAACTCTAAGCTAGTTAAGACTAGTGAACGTTTCTTTTGGGTAGGCGTCAGTGCTCTGGCGTCTTTCATTGTTTACATGGTGCGCTAATGCTTGATCTTTTGATAGGTCCAGTCACATCCCTGCTTGATAAGTTCATCCCTGACACCACAGAAAGGAACAGGCTTGCCCATGAAATATCTACAATGGCTGAGAGACACGCTCAAGAGTTGGCTAAAGCCCAGATTGAAGTTAACAAAGAAGAAGCTAAAAGCACTTCTCTCTTCGTGTCTGGATGGCGTCCAGCGGTTGGGTGGGTTTGTGTCAGCGGAATGGCATTTA
>ERZ1047472.951-NODE-951-length-23707-cov-5.570607_pt1 | contig 23707 bp, 19 predicted proteins | sample MGYA00383095_ERZ1047472 | MGnify/ENA primary metagenome ERZ1047472 (study PRJEB29581, sample SAMEA5548365) | metagenome | biome: marine; feature: coastal; material: water | depth 1 m | study: Short-term variability in the microbial, nano- and picoplankton dynamics... | reverse complement strand
CTTCGCACAGCGCGCACCTGAGCGTGTCTTAGCGCCGCACCTAACGGGTTTTTGGGTAAGATCATTCATAGGGTGATGTCTTTTTGTAACTTGGCTGTCTGCGTGAAGGGGTTAGGCCGATTAGATCGGACACAATGTCGTGTGAGGCGAATGCCATATTTAAGCGGAACCAAACACCAGGACGCATTGAGGGGGGGTGCCTGCACGCGAGTGAGCCATATATTTTTTAGGTGCGACCGACCAGGGACCCGTTCAACGCAAGTATTTCGCTAAGACTTTTAGTTTCAACCAAAAAGATTACGGGTACCAGAGAGGGTACTTTTACCAACAGAGTGGTCATTATACTTCTATACCATTGATTTACATAGATTTATAAAGAGTATATGGCGGAGAGAGAGGGATTCTGTCCCCCGTAAATCTATTTTTAGTTCTATATCAACGACTTATCTTCTATTTGTGTTATTCTAAAGTACAACTTTAGAATTGTGTAAGTTATTGATACTACTACTTAATTTATTTTAGTTTAATTTGGGTTCCGTCAATGACGGAGCTACAAATCCTGCTTGGCTATCGCGCCTAATGCTACGAGAACGAACGCTATTACGTAAAGAATCATGTGTGCCTCTGGTTGGTTGAGGCGCAATTATCCCGCGGGTGTTAAATGCAAACTCTTGCAGGTATTTGATCGACCGTCTGCTGAAATTGTCACACCGATTCTCGTGAAGACAGGTCTTTAGTATCTATGGCAACGAGAGCGGCTGTGGGAGATTGATAGGGATCGTTTACCTCTATTTTTGATTCCTGATTTGGGTAGTGATGAAGTGAAGGCCTATTGTACTATCGTACATATTGTGTACGATAGTACAGATTATGAGATCAAGACCATCACCATCGGTTCAGCAGATTGGCAGGCGGCAGCTTATTCTGGATACAACCCTAAAAATGATTGCCGCAGGTGGTATTGATTCGGTTACGCACAGAAAAGTTGCCGAAGCAGCTGGGATTCCGTTGGGATCAACAACCTATTACTTCGACTCCCGGGAGCATCTTTTACGGGAGGTGTTTGAGTATTACATCGCTATGGCAATGTCGCTGCATGAAAGCTTGAAAACTACGCCGATAAACAGTTCAAGCGACTTAGTCAACTTTTTGGTCGAACTTACCAATCGAGAAATTCAAGACGAACGATTGCTGCTCGCCGAGTATGAAATGACTTTGTTTGCGGCACGAAACGAGCGCATAGCCGGACTGCTGCACGAATGGGATAGCGTAATGGTCGCCAATATCGCCGAGGCGCTGACTGCGTTGGGAGCAAAACGGCCACAAGATGCAGGGCGCACGATCCTTCATTTCGTTAGAGGCTACGAGCTCGATGGGTTGAGCCGGCATACACCGGACCCAAATGGTTTTCGCCGTCGAATTCAGGACATGCTAGCGGCGTTCATAACGTGAAAGTGACTACTTACGCCTTCGTTCCCGGAAAATTTTGTAGTTAAAAAAGGAGCCCTCCGTGCCTACACTTGAACATCTTGCGCGTGATGTCAGCAAACAAGAAATCTGGTCAGTGATCGATAAAGATGGTGGCGTGATCATAGATGACTTTCTTGGCGAGGATATGCTGAGCCAACTCCGTGAAGACTTCCTGCCGGCAGTCTTGAATTATGAGCCCGGGGCAAAGGCCGGTCATGACTTCTGGAAGCAGTTTCACGGGACCCAAACCAAGCGTATGACCGGGCTTGCTGAGTTGTCATCTGCATGGGGAGATCTGCTTTGTGATCCCCTATACAAGGGCATGGCTGACCACTATCTTGGCGAAGACAACTACTATTTGAATACTGGACAGTTAATTTGCATTGGTCCGGGCGAGACGCCACAAATTCTTCATCGTGATGAATTGAACTGGCCTGAAGCGGCAGGGCAGGATCACGAAATCACAATCACAGCTATTTTTGCGTTAACCGACTTTACCGAAGAAAACGGAGCAACTGTTGTTGCCCCAGGAAGCCACAGATGGCCGGGAGTTATGCCAGAGGTAAGGCCGGATCAGACCTGTCGGGCAGTCATGAAAGCGGGCTCTGCCCTGCTCTATAGCGGTAAAGTCATTCATGGGGGAGGCGCCAATGTGTCCACAAACGAATGGAGACTTGGCCTGCATGCTGGGTTCGTTCTGGGCTGGTTGAGGTCTGAGGAGAACCATCAACTCACAACGTCCCTCGACGTTGCGCGCGAACTTTCTGATTATGCCCAGCGAATGCTGGCGTTTCGTTCCTACGTCCCGCCAAAAAGCGCGCGGCTCGGTATGGTCAACTATGAAGACTCTGGCGCTCTTCTCGACTAGTCGAAGGATGAGTTAACGGCTGCTTGCCAACCGTTACCGCGCCTCCATACTGTTGCCCAGGTGTCATCTGTTTGCCCGAAAGCCCACTTTACGGAACAAAGCATGTAAGACATGAACTTGGGGGTGTGGCGGAGAGAGAGGGATTCGAACCCTCGAAGGTTTTAACACCTTACACGCTTTCCAAGCGTGCGCGATCGACCACTCTGCCACCTCTCCGTAAGATGGTGGCAACCCATCCAGTCTTACCCAAAGCCCGACGTCGCTGTTACCGTTGCTCCCTTCCAGGCCTGGCGGAGTTCACAACATGTCGCCTTCAGGGGACCAAGATGGGTCACCATGGGGTGCGAGATGCTAAAGGAATTGACCGACAATTCCTATACTGAACAGGCCTTTACTCAGTGAATCAGCAAAGATCTGCCGGAAGTGAGCTTGCGGTTGCCCATGGGTCAGCGTAAAAGCCTCCAGATCTGTTACTTCTTCGTTATCGAGTCTTTATGCGCGACGACCACCGCCCTTACGCCCTGAAAGTTCTGCTAGGCAAAGTCGAAGCGGCGTGGGTACATCACTTCATTAAACCTCAGCTGGAATCCCTGGGGCATCACTCAATGATCATGAAGCCTTGGAACCTAAAATTGTATGGGCGAGGCATATCGTTCGGCACATCGGTCCACGTTATCACTGCGCCAGATCGTAACGTCCGCCTGACCACATGGGCAATGAACGAACACCAAGGCCAGATCGATATCGGCGATGCAGCCCTTATTTGCCCGGGCGTACGCATAGATTCTGCCTGCTACGTCTCTGTCGGCGAGGGCACGATGCTGGCTGCTGGCGCCTACATTACCGATGCCGACTGGCACGGCATCTATGACCGTACCCAACCCATCGGCCAAACCGCTCCGGTGACGCTGGAACGCAACGTCTGGATCGGTGATGGTGCCATCGTCTGCAAAGGAGTCACGATCGGCGAAAACGCCATCATCGGTGCCGGCGCCGTGGTGACCAAGGATGTCCCGGCCAACGTGGTCGCCGCAGGAAATCCCGCCAAGCCGGTGAAAGAGCTGGACCCGACAATGACATTGACCACCCGGCAAGACATGCTGGGTGACGGCATCGCAGTAGCTCAACAGATGGATGCTCTTGAGCGCTGGCTTCGCCAGGACAATACCTGGTGGCGCTGGCTTCGCAGTAAGATTGCGCCTAGGCGATCAGACTAGGGTTTACTGTCGCGCCATGCGTTCATAGATGCTCAGCTTGCCGCCAAAATCTTCGACAGAGCTGGTTCTGAAAGGGTTGATTTCCAGACCGCCTCGCCGCAAAAACCGACCGCTGACGGCCAAGGCCATGGGCCTGCATGCCTGCCAAATATCTTCGTAAATGCGCTCTATGGTTGTTTCATGAAAGGCTTGGTGCTGGCGATAAGAAATCAGATAGGCCAGCAACCCTTCCCGGCTTATTGGCGCGCCCTGGTACTGCACAAAAATCGATGCCCAATCGGGCTGAGCGGTCACTGGACAAAGGCTGCGAAACAGGTGAGAGACCAATAGCTCCTCCACAGGTTCTTCTGACCCGTCATTGGGTGCCATCGCGAGCAACGATGGCTCACGCTGATAGCAACTGATCTCCACATCAAGTTCATCTAGGCACTTACCCTTGGTCGGCGCCATCCCGTTTGCCAGCTGGTCTAAGTTCAAAAGGGTCAGAGTCACCCGTGTTCCGAAAGCTCCATCCAGATCTCCTTGCAGCCTGTGCAACACCTGGTCAACGCTGGCAAATCGTGTTTGAGCGAATCCGTTCAGATATAGCTTCATGGACTTGCTCTCGACGATGTTCGCCGAACCGGCGTCCACAGCGATGTTCAGCACCCGAACTATTGGCCGCCCCTTAGGGTTTAACCACGAAAACTCGTAGCCGGTCCAAAGATCGTGACCGACCCAGCTTGTTCCGGCGTCCAGCCCAACAGCGTTGCGGCCCTCGTGTCGAGGCATAGGGAACAACAAACTCGAATCAAAGCCTTCTTTATATTCGGCATCAATGCCCAAAGGCCCCGTGTGCAAATCAGATGTCATCCTGCGTCCTGCTTTCCCTTTTGTTGCAACCACGACTTACCACCAAGTCGAACGGTGCTGATGTTAAACCCTTTGATCTGCCCTGCCGAGTTCAATGTGCGGCGGTAGATGCATCCTCACGTTGATAGGTTTACCCTGCTGAGATTGAATCAGCAGACCCGCCATGCTCGACACCATCCATCTTGTAACCACCCTTTTCGCAACCTACGCATGGGGACCTTGGCTCCTTTGTTTGCTGCTTGGCGGCGGTGTGTATTTTTTGCTGATTTCCAAGTTCGCACCATTTATGCACCTTGGCCACGCGCTAGATCTGGTTCGAGGCAAATACAACAACCCCAACGACCCAGGCCATATCACCCACTTCAGCGCACTCAGTGCAGCAATGGCAGGCACTATTGGTATGGGAAACATAGCCGGGGTCGCCTTGGCCATCAAAATAGGCGGCCCTGGCGCCATTTTCTGGATGTGGGTGACCGCCATCATTGGAATAGCCACCAAGTTTTTCACCTGCTCCTTGGCGGTCATGTACCGAGGCCAGGACGATACCGGGGCGCTCCAGGGTGGTCCTATGTATGTGATCCGGCAGGGTCTTCCTAGGCGCTGGCACTTTTTGGCATCTATGTTTGCCATTGTCGGCTTGATCGGCTGCCTACCGGCACTGCAGAGCAACCAACTCATCCAGATTTTTCGTGACCTCGTGATGATCGAACACGGCTTTTTATCCTCAGACGAAGACCCCTTTGTTTTTAATCTGGTTAGCGGCATGGTGCTGGCGACGATTACCGGCGCCGTTATCTTTGGCGGGCTAAATCGCATTGCAAATACTGCCCGAGTTTTAGTGCCTACGATGACGGCCATTTATCTGGTCACCGTGTTGGTGGCGCTGACGCTCAACGCTGACGCCATACCCGGTGCATTCGGGCTTATCCTCGTCGATGCTTTCAGCGGGGAGGCCGCCGCCGGGGGCAGTTTGCTCGCTGTTATTCTGTATGGCGTACAACGGGGCGCTTACAGTAACGAAGCAGGTATGGGCACCGAGTCGTTGGTCCATGGCGCAGCTAAAACAAACGAACCTATTCGAGAGGGCTTGGTGGCCATGATCGGTCCCATCGTCGACACTCTTATTGTCTGCACCGCCACTGCGCTGATGATTTTAATTGCGGGGACTTGGCAAAGTGACGCGTCTCAAGGCGTTACGTTAACGGCTAACGCATTCTCTACTCTGCTAGGCCCTATGGGTACGATCATCGTATTCGTCTGCGTCCTATGCTTCGCCACCACGACCATTTTCACCTACTCGTTCTACGGCTCTCAGTGCGCCAGCTACGTCTTTGGCAGCCGGCATGTGAACAGCTACCGAATTGTGTTCGTGCTATCTATTGTCCTCATCGCCGTGATCTCTTTAGAGGCCGCTGTCAGCCTAATTGACGGCTCCTTCGCCCTGATGGCGATCCCCACCATGATCTCTGCCATCTGGCTAGCACCCAAGGTTATGGCTGCTGCAAATCTGTATTTTGCTCGCCTGAACACAGACGATGACGAACCCTCTGCGCTAGCATCAGATACCGAACAAACTGCCTAACGATTTGTCCTCAAGGAACGCTCATGACTTATAGCCCGCTACCCGATCATCTGGCACAAGCCAAGCCCGCCACCACTCACACACAAACAGCCCAAACCCGGGTCAGCAACTCATTGAATTTCGCTGATCGGCAAGATTTCGAGGACGCAAACCGGGGTTTCATCGCAACACTAAGTCCCATAACCATCACCCGCCCCGATGGGCACGTAACCTATGACCTTGAGTCAATGTCTTTCTTAGACGGTGAAGCTCCGGATACTGTAAATCCGAGCCTGTGGCGCCAAGCCCAACTCAATGCTCAACACCATGGCCTATATGAAGTCTGTGATGGCCTTTATCAGGTGCGAAGCTTCGACATTGCGAATATGACACTCATCCGCGGCAATAGCGGTTGGATCGTCATCGACCCCCTAACATCGTCTGAATCCTCCGCTGCAGCCTTAGCTCTGGCCAACCAACACCTAGGTCAACGACCGGTGGTAGCCGTGCTCATCACCCACAGCCACGTAGATCATTTTGGCGGTATTCTTGGGGTGGTCAGCCAAGAACAGGTGCGCTCCGGCGAGGTTCCAGTCATCACCCCGGTAGACTTTGTTAACGAATCGTTGAACGAAAATGTCTTGGCGGGTAATGCCATGGGACGCCGGGCTACCTACATGTATGGCAACCTGCTCAAACCGTCTCCAACAGGCTTTGTGTCCACCGGCTTAGGAGCATCGCTGTCCTTGGGTTCTACGGGCTTTATCGTGCCGTCAGACATCGTCAGCAAAACCGGCGAAACGCGGCACATCGATGGTATCGACATTGAATTCCAAATGACTATGGGTACAGAAGCCCCAGCGGAGTTTGTTTTTTATCTCCCTCAATTCAAAGCCCTGTGCATGGCTGAAATTACCTCCCACCACCTACACAATGTCTATACGCCTCGGGGAGCTCAGGTTCGGGATGCGCTGGCTTGGGCAGCTCAAATCAACGAATCGATTGAGCTATTTGGCCATCGTTTAGAAATCCAGTTTGCCTCTCATCACTGGCCCATTTGGGGACAGGACAGAGCCGTGGACTATCTGGAAAAGCAACGGGACCTATATAAGTACATCCACGACCAAACCCTGCGCCTCGCCAACAAAGGCTTCAACAAAGAAGAAATCGCCGAACGGGTCAACCTGCCGCCCAGCCTTGGACAAGAGTTTTATAACCGCGACTATTACGGCACCGTGCATCACAATGCCCGGGCGGTATACGTTAAGTACTTGGGCTTCTTCGACGGCAACCCGGCAACCCTGTATCAGCTGCCACCAACAGAACAGGCCGAGCGCTATCTCTCCTTTATGGGCGGCGCAGACACTGTAGTGAACAAAGCCAAAGACTCTTTCGACGCTGGCGATTACCGCTGGGTGGCCGAAGTGCTCAATCACGTGGTCATGGCAGATCCCGAACACATCGCCGGTCGCGCCCTGCTCGCTGACACGCTGGAACAGCTAGGCTATCAATCCGAATCAGGCCCATGGCGAAATTTCTACCTGTGTGGCGCACTGGAATTGCGCAACGGTCTGCCCCAATCCAAGGCTTTTAACGCCAGCGGCGGCGTGGCCGCGGGCATGCCCATTGAAAACTTCTTTCAGACCCTGGCGGTTCGCCTGCTGCCAGAGGCTGCATTGAATCTGGACCTGCGGATCAAGCTCGTATTCACAGACTTGAACACCGATTACCTGCTGACGGTGAAAAACAGCGTCCTGAATTACTTCAAAGCCATCACGAACGCAGAACCCCAAGTCACCCTGACGCTGGAAACCATGGACTTCAAAAATCTGCTCATGGGCCAGGCAGAGGCTGCCACCCTGCTGGAGAACCAGCGCCTTACCATCGACGGGGATGCTGAACGATTGCTGGCACTAAGAGAGCTGTTCGATCAGTTCCCCCGCCGCTACCCACTGGTAACCCCCAGAGATCAGGGCATGCGTTAACACGCCGGCCCAGCCAAATGGCTAGGCGGCTTGTTCCGGTCGCATGCGTTGCAGGGCAAGGCCAATTGCGGCTAAGACGACGCCGGCCACAAGACCAGCTAAGTTAGACGGTGGCTGTTCTAACACCCAGTTCAGCTGTGGCAGTGCAATCAGCAAGCCCCCAATACTGATCAAGGTGCGCACCAACGTGGTATCAAGGCGCCCCAACCCCGCCAGATAACCTTGCAAGCCAGCACAAATTAACCAGACGCCAAGAATCGCTTCGGCGAACACCTGAGCAGATTGGTGCCAAGGCCCCTGCAAGATGAAGGCAACATCAAGTACGAAAATAAAGGGGATGATGTAGATCACACTGCCCAATCGCATGGCAGCAAACCCAGTCTTCAATGGATTGGCTTCAGCAATAGACGCCGCAGCGTAAGCCCCAAGGGCCACGGGCGGAGTTATGTAGGACAGCATGGCCCAGTAAAGAATGAACAGATGCACGCTTAACGGGTCTAAGTTTTGGCTGACCAAGGCTGGGGCTAGCACCACGGCCAAAAAGATATAGGCCGCCGTCACTGTCATGCCAATGCCCAGCACGAAACTGGTCAGCGCACCCATCAGTAGCAGCAGTCCAATATCGTCCCCCGCCATGCTCAACAGGTCATTCACTAGGGTCCCACTGAGTCCGGTCAATGACAGCGACCCGACAATCAGACCCACACCGGCCAGCACCACGACCAGTTCAATCAGTAGTTTGCCTACGTTGTACAGAAGGTCCACAACACCGCCCAAGTCCAATCGGTGCTCAGGTGAAAACTGATTTAACACTAACAACGCACCGGTGGCGTAGTAAGGCGCGATAGATTCTTGCTGAAGAAAAATTAGCAGAAAGATCAACAAGGCAAAGGCGCCCAAATAAAACCAGCCCTCGGCAATGGTTTTACCCAAACTGGGGATGTCTTCTTCCGCCAGCCCCACAACATTCTCTCGGCCCGCATACGCGTCAATCTGCAGATAAAGACTGGCGAAGTACAAGAAGGCTGGTAGTGCCGCTGCGGCTGCCACATCGATGTAGGCAATATCCAACAGCGTTGCCATGACAAATGCCGTAGAGCCCATGATTGGGGGCAACAGCACGCCACCTGTAGAGGCGCAAGCCTCGACGCCCCCAGCGACTTCTCGGGCCATCCCAGACTTTCGCATGGCGGGAATGGTCAACTGCCCGGTGGTCAGCACGTTTGTCACAACACTACCACTCATGGAACCCATCAAACCGCTGGACACGATGGCTACCTTGGCCGGACCGCCCCGCTGCCTGCCTAAAATAGCGAAGGCCAAATTTAAAAAGAACTGGCCACCACCGGTGAATTGCAGCACAACGCCAAACACCACGAAGCCAATCACCAGATCGGCAAACGCCCGAAATGGCAGGCCGAACACACTTTCAATGGACAGCAAATGATAAGACGCGGTTTCGGCCCAAGACGACGGAAGCCCGCTCAGCGGCCCGGGCATGAACTCGGTCACCACAGGCAAAATCGAGAACGTGCCGGCGATTAGACACAGGGGCCAGCCTGCGGCACGGCGCAGGGCCTCTAGCAGCATGAGCCATAGCGCCAAGGAGGCATAAACCGCGTAGTCGGGCGCTGCGAATTCCCAAGCCTCGTCTAAGGCCCGTTCGGCTGTTACGAAAAAAATTGCCAAGATGACAACGAACAAAATCGCCAACGGCCAATCGATCCAAGCCTTGCTGGGAAATGTGATAAAGGCCCAAGGTGCCAGCAACGCTAGCAGCGCATAAAAATACTGAGTTTCGATACCCACTAGGGCACTGAGCCACTGCTGACCGCCGAACAGACGCAGGGTGTCCATGGCAAGAATCAAAGCGAGGGCAGCCATACTGGCTACTAAGGCGCGAATAAATGGGTGTGGTAAGGCTTTCACTTTGATTAGTTCGCCTCACGCCAGATTGGATCGAAGCCAGCGGCCTCCAGTGCTTGAGCGCGTCGTGTCATCCAAGCCTGAGTAAACTCTTCTGGGTCCGCGGCCAATTGGGCCTGCCAAGCAGCAGCCAAGACATCCTGTCGTTCGATGAGCCGTTGGTTATGGCTTTCTGCTGCGTCGCTCCACACGCCAATGGACTTAAAGTATCGAACCGACCCCGCGTGGAAAGGCACCACCCACATAAAATTTTGACGATCCATTGCCCAGCCAATGCTGCCGGGATCAGAATTTTTGTATTCGTCGTAGTGCAGGTGCACGGCCTTGGCAAGATCATGCACAATTTGCTCATCCTGCTTGGCTAGGGTGATGAGAATCGGATAAGGATAGGTTGCGCCCTCGTGAGGATTTTCCTCGGAAATAGCCGCCCCGCGAGTTGCCATATGCTTTTGCATAAATGGCACCACGGTAGCCATGCGCTGCCAGCAGCCTTCGTCATCGTGAGGTGCTGGGGGCCAAAATATCCCGCGTGGAGACGCTTCGAGCTTACGCGTTGGGCCTGACACGGTAGTCGCATAGGCGGCATCGGCCTGACCGTTTACCACACCAGTCCACATGGCGCTGTAGCCAGGAAAATCCACTCGCTCCACGTCACCCCATGTGAGTCCGCCGCAGGCCAAAAATGCCTCGGTGGTAACATTCAACGCCGGCGCACCGCGCACAAAGGGCACCCGTTTGCCGCGCAAATCAGCATAGGTTTTGATACCTAAGTCATCGGCCACAGCCAACGCTTGATTGCTTTCTCCGTGGGAGGCCATAACGATGCGCAACGGCATAGGCCCCCATGTTTTGCCGGCAAATTGGAACACGCCTTCTTGTCCAAAATACGTGGCGACCCCGTTGGCAGAGAACTGTACCCGGCCTCGTTGTAGGGGTAGCAATCTGGAAACATCATTCTTACCCGGAAGAACACGTAAGTTCACCCCGTAGTTATCTTTCAGGGCTTTACCAATCGCCACTGCTTGGTTATACCCCGTAGTACCTAAGTTATAGGCGCTCCAAGACATCGTCTTTGGGAACTTAGGTTCGAATGTATCCTCCGCTGCTGTTACGGATCCGCTAGCAAAAAGCCCAAACATGAACAAACTTACCAGAGCCGAAAAGCAGCTCGTGCTAATTTTCCCAACCCTCAAACCACGCATAACCTTCAGTAGATACATCAATCCCCCAAAACAAATTTTCAAGCTCTCCGCCACTTCTAGAGGCTCAAAGCGAACAGCAATGTATGGGGTGACACACAGCGGGTCAAGGAAAGCCCTCAAATGTTGCCCAAACCTTGCTGGCCTGACATTTCAACTGGCCGCCAACTAGGCAATAATTTGGCCCAACGCCGCTTAGTAGGAAGAGCAACCATGACAGATCAGAACACCATCGTTCACGCGCCTGCCGGAACCATAGAAGGCAAGGTCAAAAACGAGACCTTGCTATTTGCAGGCATCCCCTACGCTCAAGCGCCGCTGGAAAGGCTCAGATTCAAAGCCCCTAAACCGCTGCCCCCCTTCACGGAAACCTTCCAAGCCCTAAAGTTCTCGCCGGCGGCGCCACAGATTCCCAGCGGCGGCATGACCGACAGCGCCCCGGTACGTTGGAGTGAAGACTGTCTGTATCTGAACATTTCTGCCCCGACAGCAGTCACTGACCCCGAGGATCTTGGTGGCCGCCCGGTTATGGTTTGGATCCACGGCGGCGGCTACACCAGCGGTCAGGGTGCTATTCCTTGGTACAACGGCACCCGTTTTGCGAAAAATAACGACATCTTGGTGGTTTCCATCAACTATCGCTTGGGGGCCCTGGGATTTGCCGACCTCACCCACTTAGGCGAAGAGTTTGCGACCTCCAACATCAACGGAACTTTGGACCAGATAGCCGCACTCACCTGGGTAAAACAAAACATTTCTGCCTTCGGCGGCGACCCAGAGCGCATTACCATCGCTGGCGAGTCCGCGGGTGGCTTTAGCGTGGCAACCTTAATGGCTTGTCCGGAAGCAGCGGGTTTATTCCGTCAGGCCATTCCTCAAAGCGGTGCTTGTCATCACACGCTGCCCCAAGACGCCGCGAGGACGGCAACCGATTACTTCCTCAAAGAACTTGGTCACGCTACGCCTATGGCGCTAGAAGCGGCTTCGGTGGAGGCCATACTGGCAGCCCAAAACGCCACCCTCACTCACTTTGCTCGAGGCGCAGGCAAGATAAATGCCCTAGGTACCTTTGTTTCGCCTTTTTATCCGGTTCATGGCAACACCACTCTGCCAAAATCGCCTCTGGAAGCACTTGAGGCTGGAGCCAGCGCGGAAGTCGCGGTCTTAACCGGTAGCAATGCTGACGAGACCACCTTGTGGAGCAGTGGTGACGAAGATCTTGCCAAACTGGAGCGAACGGTTGCAGGTTACCAAGCCGAAAGCGCCTTGGCGGTTTATCGCAAAACCCGACCCGATGCCGACGTCCGCGACTTGCTGGTGGCCTTAACAAGCGATCATATGTTCCGCATTCCAGCGATTCGCATGGCTGAAGTCAGGCAAAGTGCTGCTCCGACGTTTTTGTACGAGTTTGCGTGGCGGTCTCGGGCCTTCGATGGCGCCCTAGGCGCGACCCATTCACTGGAAATCCCTTTCGCTTTCGACAATCTCGACCAGGCAGGAGTCGATCTGTTTCTTGGACCCGGCCCCGTGCCCCAGGGTTTGGCGGACACCATGCACAAGGCTTGGAGCGACTTTATCAAAACTGGGAATCCGGGCTGGCCCCGATATGACCTTAGCAGCCGCAGCACCATGGTCTTTGATGACACCTGCGAGCTGGCCAATAATCCAAAAGCCGAGGAACGAAAGGCCTGGGATGGGATTCGTTAGCCGTTTGGTCCTAGGTCAAAAACTCACCGGCGTTTAAATCAATAGCGTGCCGGGCATGTCGTCGTGCCATGGTGGTGAACATGGTGTCGCCGCGATCTGTGCGCTGCACGAGCATGGAAGCCACCACGGTTACAGCGAAGCCCGCAAAGGCACCCCGACGATAGCCCAGCCAGCAGTCCTCCCAGGAGTAATCGACTACGCCAGCGGACATCAAGCCCTGGTGGTAACCGCGCACTAGATCCTCTTCAACTGGCTGTCTCACCTCAGGCTCAAGACCCGCACCGATGAAATAGGCCACATCGTTCATGGGCGCGCCCAAGGTAATGCTTTGCCAGTCTACGGCGGCAACCGAAAGCCCCGAATCGTGTTGTTTAATCATTAGGTTATCTAGGCGATAGTCCACATGCACCAGCGAAAAAACCTCTGGAAAGTCTGCGCTCAGGGGGGTGTGCTGAGCCTCACCGACACGCTTGATGATGTCGATTTCATCCCCTTGCAGGTGCGGACCATAGCGCTCAACAAACCCGGGCAGGGTTTGCCTGTACAAGGCCATGGTGTCCATCTCGTTAACTTTGTCTGCGTCACGCAGCCATTTCAGCTCATGCAGGCTTTCATCGCACCATGCCGGCGCCTGTAGCCCGACCAGTTCTCGGAGAGCAGCCTTAGCAACTTCAGGCGAACAGCCAGCCAACTGGTCGCCCTGCTCCGCAGGCGCCAAATCTTCCAGCAGCAAAAAGAACTCGGGGCCCTCATTTAAAATCTCAGCGAAATAGCAGCGAGGTGTTCGGATAGTGACCCGACTTTGCAGCTCTTGATAGAAACGCACTTCGCGTAAAAAGTTGTGTAGCGCAACGCCCGTTTGGCGACTGCTTTCATCGTCGGACGGGTATTTGCCGATCACAGATAGGGGCAAGTTGCCTTGGTCGTCGAAGTCGAAAACATAGCGAACACATTTACCAATTTGGCCGGTGCCCACTCTGGCAGCTTCAAAGCCACGCACTGACCCGGTTAGTCCTGCCGCCGTGAAGCAGTCGTTGAACCACTGGGGGTTGATGGAATCCTCTGTCGGAATTTTAAGCACGATCGTGTTCTCCTAGCAGACTTGCTGCATCCTAAAATTAAGGTTGAGCCTGGGGCATCAGGGCGGCCAAGCGTGCATCAAATAACGGTGGTGCGACGCTTACCCGGGCTTTGTGCGCAGCCACCGCCGCCAACATATCAGCCACCACCTCTGGGTGCTGGCTGGCCACATTGAAACGCTCGGCGGGGTCCCGATGCAGGTGATAAAGCTGGGGACTGTCATGCTCCTGTCGCTTGGGCGGCAGGCCATAGGCCCCCTCGGTAATAAAGTGAAGTTTCCAAGGCCCTTTGCGATAGGCATACAGCGTGCCGCCTCGGTAATAGGGCATCTCGACTCGAGGACTGACCCCTTGCCCCAGGAGCCGCGAACTGAGATCCATCCCATCCGTTGCGCTTTGGGCATCCCCGCCGACCAAGGCCATCACCGTAGAAAACAGGTCCATAGCGGAGCCAATATCGCTCACCACTTCCGCAGCGATAGTCCCGGGCCAGTAAAATACCGTGGGAACCCGAACACCACCCTCGAATGTGGTGCCCTTGCCGTCTCTTAGCAGACCTGACACTCCGCCTTCTTCACGCATGAACAGCCACGGGCCGTTATCACTGGTGAAAACGACCAATGTGTTTTCCAGCACCCCAGCCTCCGCTAGGGCATCGTGAATTGCTCCCACACTCCAGTCGATTTCTTCAACAACATCGCCATAACGCCCGCCCAAGCTGCGATCAACAAATTCGTCACTACGAAACAATGGCGTATGCGGCATGGAATAGGGCATATAAAGAAAAAATGGTCGATCCGCGCTGCGCCGAATAAAGTCCACGGCGCTTTCCGTAGCGCGTCGGGTTAATTGGGTTTGATCCGCTGGCTGCTCTACCCCATCGACAAACCCATCGGGTGTGGCCTTACTAAAAAACAGCGGGGCTTCGAAGTGTGCGGCCAGCGGGTTGGCGTATTTAGCAGCCCGACGGGCGTACGCTGCTGCTCGTTGCGCTGTATCGCCCGTCAAACTCATTTTCACTAGGGCGTCGAAGTCCGGTTCATCCACCCAGTTCATATCATTAGAATAAGGCACCCCCTCCCACTCATCGAAGCCGTGGCGGGTGGGCAGCGCATGAGGGGCATCGCCCAAATGCCACTTGCCAAACATGGCGGTAGCGTAGCCCTGAGACTTGAGCGCCTCGGCCAAGGTGGTTTCCCCTTGAGGCAAGCCACCGGGCTCACCAGGGAAATAGACGCGAATCGAGTTGCCATAAAGTCCGCTGCGCACGGGCAAGCGGCCTGTGAGTAACGCGGCGCGACTGGGCGAGCATACCGGCGCCGCCACATAAAAGTCAGTCCAACGCTGGCCTTCGGCGGCCAAAGAATCGATGCGCGGGGTGCGTATATAGGGGTGACCAAAACTGCCTAAATCGCCGTAACCAAGATCATCGGCAAACAATATAACCACGTTAGGTCGTGAGTCCTTGTTAGAAGCGTCGGCCCGAGCATTGGATTTTGAGGATGCGGTATCGCAGCCAGAAGTCACGGCCACTATTACCGGCAGCAAAAATGCTCCGACAAGGGCCTTTCTGAATTTTCCTCCCATGCTGTGTCCCCTCTGCTTGGCTTCTCTTTCCTCTTGAGCATGCCACGGGGCGAACTGGAAGTCAGGACATCCGTTCGCATCGACTCCGCTACTAAGAAACGAAACCGCCCATGGCACTGGATAGACCCGTCACCAAACTCTTGAACCCCCCGGCCATAATGACGAACTCAGCATCGTGTTTTGCCAAAGGATCCTCCTCGGGCACGTCGTTGACGTCGTCTTGCCCCAGCAGTCTTACCTTGCGAAGAATCAAATCTTCATCAATGACCATGGCGCAGACTTGATCAAAGATCAGGCCCAAACGGTCAACCTTGAGACCATCAGTGACATGGCGACGTACGGCTGCGTCAGCTAGGTCGAAGTCGAGCCAGCTCACCGATGAGCGCGAATCAGCGGGATCTCGCATGCGGCATTCCCGGCCTATTCGAAACTGCTCACTCGACCCACCCATGTACACCTTGTTGATAAAATCTTGGGGCGGTGTTTTGAAGGCCATGGGAGCGTATTGAAAGGCCACCATGGCCCGTTTCAGCGCATCCATAAAGTAGTCGGCAACACTCTCAGAGGCACTGCCCACAATCAGCACACCTTCCTGAGGCAGCATAATGGCTTGTACCCTGTCCGACTTGAGGAGCGCTTGAGGCAACAGCTCAGAATAAACCTCGTCCTTTAAATCCCGTTTTTCCGCGCGATTGGGCTCTGTTTGGGTACGTTGTTTAAAAGCCTCAATACGCTGAGCCAACGCTTCCTGAACTGCTGCCGGTGGCAACACCCGCGTTTGGATTCGCAGCTGTAGCAAATCGGCACCGGCGATTCGGCGTGATAGCAAGTCTCCGGCGTCAGTCACTGGTGGCTCGAACCCGCCACTGCGCTCACTGAAGGCACCGCAGGGCTTAAAGGCAGCATTTTCTAAGACCTGAGAAAGGGCTTCCTCAGAAACCGGCCATTCACTGTGAATTCGATAAAGTCGGACGTTACGGAAAAAACGGTTCACTGAGACTCCCTGAAGATGTGAGTCGCGTCTTTGCCGCGACAATGTGAAGATAGATCCGGCAGGATACGTGACCATACATTTGGCCGTCCAAACATTTCGCGTCTAGGCCGCCAAGCAGCGCCCAAACCATGTAATTGCAGCCCAAAAAAAGGATCAATCATGAAAGCCCTGTACTACCAACCCAGCTGCGGCATTGCCGGCGACATGCATTTAGCCGCTCTGGTTAGCCTTGGCTTGCCCGAAGCTTATTTGGCAGATCTATTGGCAAAACTACCGATTCATGATGAATTCACCTTGGACTTCACCCCTGCCAGTAAAATGGGTATCTCGGGTTTACAAACCCAAATCGTTATCGAGGATCAAGCCGATCACAGGCATCACAGCACCATCGTTAAGATGATTGAGGAAGCGGGTCTACCGACAGAGGTGGCCCAAAGAGCACTGGCCATGTTCAGCCTAATTGCTAATGCCGAAGGAAAAATTCATAACGTGCCGTCCGAGAACGTGCACTTTCATGAAGTTGGCGCCATGGACTCCATTATCGACATCGTTGGTGCAGCAGCGGCAATCGAGTACTTTAAGCCGGACATCGTGCTTTGCGACGCGGTGGAACTGGGAGGCGGTTTCGTCAATTGTGCCCACGGGCGTTTGCCGGTTCCGGCGCCGGCTACCCAAGAGATTTTAAGCGGCATCCCCTGCCGCTACGGCACCGTGGATGGCGAAGCCACTACCCCAACAGGGGCAGCGATCTTGTCCCAAGCGGTAACGACTTTCGTGCCCAAGGGAGCGTTTACGCCAGATACCATTGGCTATGGGATCGGCCGAAAAGATTTTGAAATCCCCAATGTGTTGCGGGTGGCTCTGGGATCCTACGAGCCACGGGATGAAGAACATCCCGGCACCACCTCACTTAGCCAACGTTTTGACGACCTTGAAATAGGCCACCATAAAGTCGAGGCCAACATCGACGACATGTCGCCCGAAGCCTTTGCCCCGCTGATGGAGGCCCTGTTCGACGCCGGAGCCATGGACGTCTTTACTCAGCCAATCATGATGAAAAAGCAGCGCTCGGCTCAGTGCGTTACTGCCCTGACTGATGACGCCCACCTAGAGGCGGTAACAGATACGCTGCTCAACTCGTCCACCAGCATTGGTCTGCGCATCTTCCCCTTTGCTAAGCGCGTACTGCCTCGGCAGCAACGCTCAGTGGCCACGTCTTTTGGCCAAGTGTCGGTGAAGGTCATTTCTCGACCCAACGGACAGCAGACCTTCAAGGTAGAGCATGAGGATATTCTGCGCGCGGCATCAAGCCATCAACTGGATTACCTAAGTGCCGAGCGCAGTATTACCGACGAGGTCCGGCGCTTCTTAAGCGACGGCACCTGACTCGAATAGGGCGTTGATTTCGCTCTCGCCCATCCCAAGATCTACCAGAATTTCCCGACTGGAGTCGCCGGGCACAGCCACCGGCCCTGGCATCTGAGGCGCTGTTCGCGAGAATCGTGGCGCAGGTGCCGCCTGTAACACGCCATTGGCTTCCACCAAGGTCTGACGTTCCTTGTTGTGGGGGTGCTCGGCAGCTTCCTCCAAGGTAAGGATTGGTGCATAGCAGATATCTGTGCCCAGCATGATCTCGTCCCACTCATCCCGAGTTTTACTGGCCATTACCGCCCCAAGCTTTTCTTTCAGGGTTGGCCAATCCTGACGGCTCATCTGCCGAGGTAAATCTCCATCATCGGCAAGACCCGTTTTTTCCAGCAGCAGGGCATAAAACTGCGGCTCAATAGAACCAATCGACACGTACTTGCCGTCCTTGGTTTCGTATGTCCCGTAAAAATGTGCACCGCCATCCAGCAAGTTACTACCACGCTGATGGTGCCAAACACCCTGGCCCATCAGACCGTATATGGAATTCATCAACAGGGCCGAGCCATCGGTCATGGCCGCATCGATTACCTGCCCCTGACCTGATTGCCCGCGCTCAAACAGAGCGGCCATTACGCCGAAAGCCAGCATCATGCCGCCCCCACCGAAGTCGCCAACTAAATTCAGGGGCGGCGTAGGCTTGCCGCCAGGCTCGCCAATGCCATGCAGAACGCCAGACAATGAGATGTAGTTGATGTCGTGTCCGGCGGCGTGAGCCATGGATCCATATTGACCCCAGCCCGTCATGCGTCCGTAGATCAGCCGGGGATTACGCTCAAGGCACACGTCTGGCCCCAGTCCAAGACGTTCAGTTACCCCAGGACGAAAACCTTCCAACAGTACATCGGCGCTTTCGACCAACTTGAGGACGGTTTCAACCCCGGCCTCGCTCTTTAAATCCACGGCGATACTTTTTCGCCCTCGAGCCAGCACATCGTATTTGTTCGCGTCCTTACCCTTGGATGCAGATCGATCCACTCGAATCAGTTCCGCCCCCATATCGGCCAGCATCATGCCGCAAAAAGGCCCCGGACCAATGCCCTGAAGCTCTACTACTCGCAATCCTTTCAATGGTCCCATAACTCTCCCCTTTCTCGCCCTTGCTAGGGCTTGTTGTCGGTCAATCCTCGCCACAGAGTGTAGTGCTCTGTTACAACCCGCGCAAAGCAGTGACACCTAGTCACTGATGATGCTTCGACCGCCCTTGTAAAAAAGCGTTGAAAGGAGCCTTGCTGAAAACCCCGCGCCCAAAACACCTCTTGGCAAGACAAGGTCTCGCTCCGTATGATCCTTGCCTTCACCGATTAGGAGAGGGAGAGAATTTATGGTTGATCTTGAGGAGCTCAAGGGCAAATTTCTAAACACTGAGTTTGCCAGTAGGGATCTGCAGCTTGAAGCTGACAACCTGATCGCTGCGGCCACAGCATCCGGCGAAAGCCGTCCGGAGTTCGTTGATACGGCCCATGAGAGTTTTCAGGCGACCCCGGCTTATTTGTGCAGCATTTCATCTGGTCGTCACTTACCCGTGGACTTCCCCTCGTTAGGAGGCATCCCCATGGACGGCGGTAAGGCCGTAGAGCGTTTTGCTCCCGTTAAAGCCGGAGTCCCGCTCACAGTTAAGGCACACCTGCACGAGATTTACGACAAGAAAGGCCGATCAGGACGCATGATTTTCATCGTTGTGCGCACGGAGTTGTTCGACGAGGACATTGCGCACTTGGCCAACATAGATTCCAGACTAGTCGTTAGGGAGAAACCAGACTCATGAGCATTACGACCATTCACGACGTCGAATTCGGCGCAGAGCTGCCAGTCTTTGAACCCGACACCTCATTAGCCAACGTCGGCGTCTTTGCCAGGGCCGTTGGCTGGGGCGGACCACGCTTTAAAAGTCATGAAGGCGCCCGCAAGGAAGGATTTCCCGGAGCACTGGTGCCGGGGATTATGGGCATGGGCTTTCTCACCAGCGCCATTCATCAGTGGGCACCTGTGGGTCAGGTTGAGCATGTCGACACGGTCTTTCGGGCACCCATGCTCGCGGACACGCCGGCTATTATCAGCGCCGTGGTTACAGATATCGATGAAGACGATGGCATTGTAGAGCTGGATATGACCGTCAAAAACACCAAGGACGAAACCCGGGTGTTTGGAACCGCTCGAGTGAAGCTACCCCTGTCCTAAGTCAGTGCGTCCCCGGTCTGCAACCACGTTGTGGAGGCGGCCGGGCATTCTTTTGAACAAGATCCAGTTGGGGCACGCCAAAGATCAGCTTCTGGCACTATCAACCCATGTCCACACCACTGCTCATTCAATTTCTGCTCTGCCCAGCGACTCTTATGGCTCTGATACTGGTCAGCGCACCTTACGGCCGGCACTTTCGGCCTGGCTGGGGCCCCAATTTGCCCAACCGGGCGGCTTGGTTCTTAATGGAACTGCCCGCTCTGCTGGCAATCGTTTTCTTTATTGTCGGGACACCCCAAGCTGTGCATCCCGCGGTTTGGGTCCCGCTGATCTTTTGGCTGATTCACTACGCCTACAGAACCTTTGTCTTTCCTGCCCTTATGCGACCCTCGGACCAGACCTTTCCTGTCGCCTTGGTAGTTTTTGCCATCGCTTTCAATGTGCTGAATGGTTTTAACAACGCCGATGCGCTTGCGCACAACGCCGCAGCGGCCGGACCTTGGATAGGTCCCAGTTTCTGGATTGGTTCGGGGATTTTTATCGCTGGATTCATCCTGCACGTTCATGCGGATGCGATCATACGACGACTACGTCAGCCCGGTGACAGTTCCTACCACATTCCCCATGGTGGGCTCTTTCGGTGGGTAAGCAGCCCCCACTACCTTGGCGAAATCATTCAGTGGACGGGTTGGGCGATATTGACTTGGTCTGCTGCAGGACTCGCCTTCGCTCTTTTCACCTTATGCAATCTAGCGCCAAGGGCAGTGGCCAACCAAAAGTGGTACAGAGCCCATTTTCCCAACTATCCCACGAAAAGACGAATCCTAATTCCCGGCGTTTACTAGTTTGCCCAAGGACGAAAACAACAGGGTTAAACCAGTGGCGTTTAAGCCGGCTGGTAGTCTGAAATGGCCATCTCGGTTCCAACCTTCGTCAACCCGCCCTCGCCCTCGTCGTTCATGGGCAACTTCAACAGGCCCATGGCCTGCCATTGGTCCGGGGTTTCGATAACACCGACTTGGACGGCCTCGTCCCAAAAAATTGGCCGCCGGAAGTAAATGGCGGTATCAAAGGCATGGGGCCTGCGGTCTTGCCACATTTGTGCGGTCAGGTAGTGCACCCCCATTCCACCGCCAATCAGCGGTGCTCTAAAGCCAGCTTTTTCCGCTGCTTCCTGTTCGTAGTGGATGCTATTGCCTTCAATGCTGTAGGCCTTAACGCGTTCTGGAGTCAGCTGATAAATATCGAGTCTGGCCAAAGCCGACACATCCGTAATGACATTCTCTGGCCGCTGGCCCGCACCCGGCCCGTTTGAGGCGCCTTGATTAGCTTGGGGGCGCAAAGACGTCCGAGGACAACTGATCACTCGGGCGCCGGTTTCGTCTTCGAACCAGACATCGGTATCCACTCGAATCCCCCGAGGGACCTGTGTTACCGCCGTGATCTCGCCCTTAACGGTCAGGGCTTCGCCGAGCTTGGCCGGCCGATGCTGGATCAGCCGCTGCAGCATGTTGATGTTGCCTTCGGCGCTGATCCCACTGTCGATACCCGCATGAATGGCGAGGCCGATGTAAAACGCCGGATCCACATCGTCGCCGAACACACTGGGGTCGACCCCGCAGGCCTCCAGTCGCTCGGTTTGGGTTTGAGTCGATGTCTCTATGACATGGGTTTGATACTGAAAACCCGCAATCGGTTCGTGCCAAACAGTCATGCTGCCTCCTCGCCTTACTCTAAGATCACCAAACTGTCCCGGTTTAACGGAACATATGAGTTCCGCCGCATACCGTCAGGGCTTGGCCGGTGACGTAGGCGCTGGCATCCGAGGCGACGAATACCGCCATGCCCTTGAAGTCGTCTGCTTCACCAAATCGACGCAGCGGAGTTTGCTCGGTTACCCGTTGGGCTGCTTCGGGGTTGTCCCACAGAGCCTTGGCAAAATCGGTACGAATCAGACCCGGACACAGCGCGTTAACCCGCACGCCCTTGGGACCCCATTCCATAGCCAGGTTACGAACCAGAGCGATATCCGCCATCTTGGAGATGTTGTACGTACCCAGAGTCTCTGAAGGTCCGAAAGCCCCAACGCTGGCAGTGATCATGATGGAGCCGCGCTCCTTGGCCAACATGTCTGGGGCCACCATTTGGCACAGCCAGTGGTTGGAACGCAGATTCGAGTTCATGGTCTTATCGAAGGCCTCATCGGGAATTTCAGACATAGGACCGTAGAAAGGATTCACTCCGGCATTGGCGATCAAGGTATCGATAGGGCCAAGGCGAGATCGGGTCTCATCCACCAGATTTTGCAGCTGTTCCTTGTAACCAATGTTGCAAGCGATGGCGATGGCACGTTCCGCGCCAACCGCCGCGTTAATTTCAGCCGCGGTCTCTTCACAGGCGTCCAGCTTACGGCTGGAAATCACCACCTGACTGCCATGCTCTGCCAACGCTTGGGCCATGGCCTTACCCATGCCCTTGGAGGCGCCGGTCACAAGTGCCACCTGCCCAGTTAAATCAAAAAGTTGTGTTGCAACTGCCATCATTCTCCCCTTGTTAGCTGTTTATGTTGAGTCTAGGCATCAGTGTAAAGCACATCGCTATTAACTTCGCGGAGATCCGTCTTACCGCAAAACGCCATAGTCAAATCCAGTTCTTTTTCGATAATTTCCAGACATTGGGTCACGCCTTGTTTCCCCCCTGCCCCCAATCCATTCAGGAACGCCTTACCGATTAAGGTAGCGTCGGCGCCCAAGGCTTTGGCCTTAAAGACATCTTGTCCCGAGCGAATACCACCATCTAGCCAGACCTCGCACGCGCCATTCACCTTAGCCACGATTTCCGGTAACACCTCAATACTGGCTGGCGCGCCATCCAGTTGGCGCCCGCCGTGGTTGGATACGATAATGGCGTCAACACCCAGCCCTGCGGCGATGGCCGCGTCTTCCGCATCCATAATGCCCTTGAGAATCAACTTGCCACCCCACTGCTCTTTTACCCAAACCACATCATCCCAGCTCAGGGAAGGATCCAGCTGCTCCGCCGACCAAGCAGAAAGGGATGTGAGATTCTCAACGCCCTTAGCGTGACCCACCACATTGCCAAATGAGTGGCGCCGAGTCCTCAGCATCCCGGCGCACCAGCGGGGTTTGGTGGCCATGTTGAGTAAATTACCCAAGGTCAGCCTTGGGGGGGCCGTCATCTGGTTTTTTAGGTCTTTGTGCCGCTGGCCGATGATTTGTAAATCCAGAGTCAAAACCAGTGCACTGCAGCCGGCGGCCTTGGCTCGTTGAATCAGGGCGCTAATAAAATCCCGATCTTTCATGACGTAGAGCTGGAACCAAAACGGCTTTCGGGTGTGAGCCGCCACGTCTTCTATGGAGCAGATGCTCATGGTCGAAAGGGTAAACGGGACACCAAACTCTTCCGCTGCCTGTGCCGCCAAGATTTCGCCGTCAGCATGCTGCATCCCGGTGAGCCCAGTAGGCGCAAGGGCAACGGGCATGCGCTGACGCTCACCCAACATATCCGACGAAATATTGCGTTTGCTGATGTCCTTTGCCACTCGTTTACGCAAGCGAATATCGGCAGATGCCTGACTGATTTGACGCAATGTGCTTTCGGCCCAAGAACATGACTCGGCCTTGTCATAGAACATA
>ERZ1047472.947-NODE-947-length-23742-cov-8.187867_pt1 | contig 23742 bp, 16 predicted proteins | sample MGYA00383095_ERZ1047472 | MGnify/ENA primary metagenome ERZ1047472 (study PRJEB29581, sample SAMEA5548365) | metagenome | biome: marine; feature: coastal; material: water | depth 1 m | study: Short-term variability in the microbial, nano- and picoplankton dynamics... | reverse complement strand
CCTTTTTCTGTTGTTATTTTAACGTAAATACCGTCTTGCATAATCGTTTTTTAAATGATTGTTCAAAGCATATGCTTTGATTTTGAAAGCGCAAAGTTACTCTTTATCATTACATAAGTCAAAACTTATTTTTAAAATTTTAAAACCACACCTTATCAAAAAAACAAACCCCAAATGTAAGTAACACAAGGGGGTTTACAATAATGTATTAGGCGTGTTTAGTTTGCTACCTCATTAATAAATTTGATTCTGTAGATACGCAGTTCTTCATCATCATACTCTCCATCAAACTCCTCCATGGCATCATCGATTTTATCTGTCTCAGACTCTAGAAAATATTCATGAATATCTTCTTGCTGCTCTTCATCGAGCATTTCATCTACCCAATAACTAATATCTAATTTAGTGCCACTGTAAACAATAGCTTCCATCTGCTTGATGAGCTCCTGCATTGGCAGTCCTTTAGAATCTGCAATATCTGTCAAGGGGAGTTTTCTATCTACATTTTGAATAATGTATAACTTGTTTGCACTATTACTACCTGTAGATTTTACGACAAGATCATCTGGGCGCTCTATCTCATTTTGGTCCACATATTTCTTGATAAGGGCAACAAAATTTTTACCATACTTTTTTGCTTTACCCTCTCCTACTCCATGAACATTAGATAACTCCTCTATGGTAATAGGATATTTTAAAGCCATGTCCTCAAGTGAGGGCTCTTGAAAAATGACATAGGGAGGTAAGCTTAATTTATCTGCAGTGGCTTTAAGTTCTGATTTAAGTAATTTAAAAAGCGCAGCATCAGCAACTACCCCAGCGCCTTTATTTGCTATAATAATAGCATCATCGTTGGCCTGTTTAAAAGAGTGATCCTCTGTCATCATAAAAGATGTTGGGGTTTCTATAAAATCTACCCCTTTTTGAGTAAGCTTAATAACCCCATAGGTTTCAATATCTTTTTTTATGTATTTGGCAACTAGTAACTGCCGCAGTAAGGCCATCCAATAATGATCCTGATAAGCCGCACCTAGACCAAAAAAGGATTGTTTATCTGTTCTATGAGATTTGATAAGGGCATTGGCATTGCCTATAATAACATTAACAACATCCTTGCTTTTGTATTGCTCGTTAGTTTCACTAATAATACGCAATAATTTTTGAGCCTGATTTTGTGCCTCTTGTTTAGTTTTTGGATTGCGCATATTATCGTCCATCTGTCCTCCTTCACCAGTATCGGTGTCAAACTCCTCACCAAAATAGTGCAAAATAAACTTTCTTCTAGACATAGATGTTTCTGCAAAAGCAACAACCTCTTGCAATAGTGCATGGCCTATCTCCTGCTCTGCGACAGGTTTACCGCTCATAAATTTTTCAAGTTTCTCTATGTCTTTATAACTGTAGTATGCCAAACAATGACCCTCGCCACCATCACGACCAGCACGACCCGTTTCTTGGTAATAACTTTCTATACTTTTTGGGATATCGTTGTGAATCACAAAACGAACATCTGGCTTGTCAATACCCATACCAAAGGCAATAGTTGCAACAACAACATCTGCATCTTCCATTAAAAACATGTCTTGATGTTTTACACGTGTTTTTGCATCTAACCCAGCATGATATGGCACCGCCTTGACGCCATTAACCTGTAGTATTTGAGCCAACTCCTCAACGCGTTTTCTACTAAGGCAATATACAATACCGCTCTTTCCTTCATTTTGTTTTACAAAACGAATGACATCTGCATCTACATTTTTGGTTTTGGGACGTATTTCATAATACAAATTAGGCCTATTAAAAGACGCCTTAAAGGTATTAGCATCACTCATTGCTAGGTTTTTAAGAATATCTTCCTGTACCTTAGGAGTGGCGGTGGCTGTTAAGCCTATGATGGGAATATTATCACCAATTCTTTTTATAATGGTTCTTAGGTTTCTGTACTCTGGTCTAAAATCATGTCCCCACTCACTGATGCAATGCGCCTCATCTATGGCAACAAAGGAGACTTTTTCTTGTTGAAGGAAATCAACGTATTCATCTTTGGTTAATGATTCTGGAGCAACATAAAGTAATTTGGTAATCCCATCGCTGATATCCTGCTTTACTTGTTTCACCTCTGTTTTATTGAGCGAAGAGTTTAAAACATGTGCTATTCCTTCTTCTGAAGACAAGGCACGCAGCGCATCTACTTGATTTTTCATCAGTGCAATTAAAGGAGACACGACAATAGCGGTTCCTGGTTGCATTAGGGCTGGCAATTGATAGCATAAAGATTTACCGCCTCCAGTAGGCATAATAACAAACGTGTTGTTTTTATCTAAAATACTCTTAACTACAGGTTCTTGAAGTCCTTTAAATTTTGAAAATCCAAAGAAATGTTTCAGCGCAGCGTATAATTCAGTATCACTCACGAGACTTAATTGTTTTTATTATTTGAGTCTTAGTACAAAATAATTGTTTTTACTTAGGAACAATCGTAGTTTTGTAGGCTATAAATGGTATTTGTACTATCAAAAATACATTTATTACCATAAGACTTACTATATTTAGTTTGTTATATTAAATATAGGTATTTCTTGCACAGTGACAAACTTTAAAAAGCGTAAAATTGTGAACAACGACAAAATTATTTCAGTAGCAAAGAAAACCATTGAAACAGAGAGCAAAGCAATCTTAAATTTGGTGTCACTGGTTACCCATGAATTTGCAGAAGCAGTTCGTTATATATACCAAAGTAATGGCCGTGTGATCATTACGGGAATTGGTAAAAGCGCCAATATTGCAACTAAAATTGTTGCAACGCTAAACTCCACAGGCACCCCATCTATTTTTATGCATGCTGCAGATGCTATACACGGTGATCTTGGAACCATACAAGAAAATGACAGTGTGATATGTATTTCAAAAAGTGGAAACACCCCAGAGATAAAAGTATTAGTACCTCTTATAAAGGCCATAGGAAATAAACTAATTGCCATCACGTCAAACAAAGATAGCTTTCTTGGCCAACAGGCAGACTATGTTTTAAATGCCTATGTAGAAAAAGAAGCCTGCCCAAACAATCTAGCACCTACCTCAAGCACAACAGCGCAACTAGTAATGGGAGATGCCTTGGCAATGGCCCTTTTAGACCTTAGAGGTTTTTCTAGTAGTGATTTTGCAAAATTTCATCCTGGCGGCTCACTTGGAAAACAACTTTATTTAAGGGTTAGCAATCTCACACAACAAAATAAAAAACCACAGGTAACTCCAGAGACAAACATTAAAGATGTCATTATGGAAATATCTAAAAACATGCTGGGGGTAACTGCCGTTATTCAAGAGGGTGATATTGTAGGTATTATAACAGATGGTGATTTACGTAGGATGATGAGCACAAATGATAGCTTTAAAGGCCTTACAGCAAAAGACATCATGAGTAAAAGCCCTAAAACAATAGATAATAACGCAATGGCTGTTGCTGCTATGGAACTAATGGAAAGCAACGGAATTACTCAAATTATTGCCCAAGAAAATGGAGTATACAGTGGTATTGTTCATATCCATGACTTAACCAAAGAAGGAATTATTTAATAGCAAAGAACAATAAACTCATAAGTGATGACAAAACAAATAGGCACCCCTTCACCAGGAAAAGAAATGTCTTTTATAAGCCATCTGGAGGAGTTAAGATGGCACTTAATACGCATTAGTATTGCAGTATTAGGGCTTGCCTTGGCTGCATTTTTGGCAAAAGAGTTTGTGTTTGACGTGTTACTATTAGGACCCAAAAGCCAAGAATTCCCAACCTATAGGTTGTTGTGTAAATTCTCTAACATGATTGGCATACAAGATAGCTTCTGTTTTAAAGAAGAATCTTTTAGAATACAATCAAGAACGGTAGCAGGACAATTCTCTGCACATATCTGGACTTCTATTACACTTGGTTTTGTGGTAGCCTTCCCATATATTTTATTTGAATTCTGGCGCTTTATAAGCCCGGGGCTGCGTATTAATGAACGCAGAAATTCTCGAGGCTTTATCGTTATAGCATCTCTTTTGTTTTTCACTGGTGTACTTTTTGGATATTATGTAGTAACCCCACTATCTATTAACTTTCTGGGGAGCTATCAAGTAAGTGAACAGGTGTTTAATGATTTTGACCTCAGTAGTTACACCAGTCTTGTACGTACTTCTGTACTGGCTAGTGGTCTTATTTTTGAGTTACCCATATTAATATTTTTCTTAACTAAAATAGGAATCGTAACCCCTGAATATTTGAGGAAATACAGGAAGTTTGCACTGGTAATTGTACTTGTTTTATCTGCGATAATAACACCTCCAGATATTGCTAGCCAGGTAATTGTTTCGGTTCCAATATTAATACTCTATGAACTTAGTATTACAATATCAAAAAGAGTGCTGCGAAGACAAGCAAAAAGAAAAGAAAAAGGAAAAATCTAAGGTGGAGTTAACCCCCCTAGACTATCTTTAAAAAAACAAATACATTTGTAACTCATAAAATTTACTATTTAATAAACCACACATGAAGTTAAAAGCTGAAAATTTAATGAAACAGTACAAAGGCCGAAAGGTTGTAAAGGGTATTACTGTTGAGGTAAATCAAGGCGAAATTGTTGGTTTATTAGGCCCTAATGGCGCCGGGAAAACAACTTCATTTTACATGATTGTTGGCCTTATTAAGCCCAATGGAGGAAACATCTACCTAGATGGAACAGAAATTACCAATTACCCAATGTATAAACGTGCTCAAAACGGTATTGGTTATTTAGCACAAGAAGCTTCTGTTTTTAGAAAGCTAAGCATTGAAGACAACATACTAAGTGTGTTGCAACTCACAAAACTCTCTAAAAAAGAGCAGCTCATGAAAATGGAATCTCTCATTGAAGAGTTTAGCCTAGGTCATATTCGTAAGAGTCGTGGAGATTTGCTCAGTGGAGGAGAACGCAGGCGTACAGAGATTGCTAGAGCACTAGCCACAGATCCAAATTTTATTTTACTTGACGAGCCTTTTGCAGGAGTTGATCCAGTTGCCGTGGAAGACATACAACGCATCATCGCACAACTTAAGGATAAAAATATAGGTATTTTAATTACAGATCACAACGTACAAGAAACCCTTGCCATTACAGACCGCACGTATTTAATGTTTGAAGGAAGTATCTTAAAACATGGTGAACCTCAGGAACTCGCTGCAGATGAAATGGTACGTAAGGTTTACCTAGGTCAAAACTTTGAGCTACGTAAAAAGAAATTAAATTTTCAGTAGTTAATAAGCTCTACCAACCAAAATAGTCTAATTCAAAGGCTTCCAAAAGAGAGAAACCAAAATATACAAAAAGATAATTACTGGTATTGCTATGAATTTAAGCAAAACCAAAAGTAAGACACAAGTTATCAAAAACAAATAGCGCACCGTATTGTCTTTAAAATTCCATGTTTTAAACTTTAATCCAAAAAGTGGTATCTCTGCGTTTAAAAGTACACAACTCAAAAGCGTAAGAATAATTAAAAACCAGGGAGCAAGAATAAACTCACTAATTTGTTGACTTGCCTGGAAATTTAAAATTAAAGGCAAACTTAAAATTAAAAGCGTATTTGCTGGAACTGGCAAACCAATAAAACTTGTTGTTTGCCTGGTATCTACATTAAATTTTGCCAGTCTATACCCAGAGGCTACAGCAACTAGCAACCCTATAAAAGGCATATAGAGCATCCAAGAGGTATTTTCAAGGCCATCTTTAAATAAGGTAGTAATCTCCATATTAGTTCCAGTGTATGCACGGCTAAGTAGTTGCATCATAACAATTGCTGGAACAACACCACTTGTGACAACATCTGCTAGACTATCTAATTGCAAGCCTACTTGGCTTTGTGCATTGAGTGCTCTTGCTGCAAGGCCGTCAAAGAAATCTAGAAAGATCCCAGCAAAAGCAAAAAAACAGGCCGAAACTAAATCTCCCGAGATAGCAAAAATGATTGCCACACAGCCGCATAGCAAATTTAAGGAAGTAATGATATTTGGTATTTGTTTTATCATTTAATAGATAGATTTTAACAACTATGAAGGTTGATAAATTAATACTCCTGTTATTTTAAGCTTATAATTTTTTTGTTTGTTTTTAAAACATAAATCTAATTGCAAAACCCCAATACTACTGAAATAGTTTCATGATTGAAAATTTACTTGGTACTTTTGTAAAAATAGTAAACTATTTTGCTCTAGCGCCCTCTAGGGACAATATGTTATTAAAATACGAGTTTATTAAGGTAAAGAAAAAATCATTGTCGCATAAAAAAAATACATTGAAAAAAACATTGTTTTTTGGGATACTACTGGTATCAACTTTACTTTCTGCACAAACAGCTGTTAAATACTCTAATGAGTTTTTAAACATTGGTGTAGATGCTAACTCTTTTGGAATGGCTAATGCCGTTGTAGCTTCTACAAATGATGTAAACGCGGGTTATTGGAATCCAGCAGGTTTGGTTAGTCTTGAAAACAGCGAGTTATCTCTTATGCATGCGTCTTATTTTGCCAATATTGCCAATTACGATTATGCGGGTTTTGCAATGCCTCTAGACAACCAAAGCGCCGTGGCTTTATCGATGATACGATTTGGTGTGGATGATATTTTAAACACCACCCAACTTATTGATAGCCAAGGACAAATTAACTATGACCGCATCAGTCTTTTCTCGACTGCAGATTACGCCTTTACAGTGAGTTATGCAAAAAGATTACCCTTAGACGGGCTTAACATTGGTGTAAACGCTAAGGTAATACGTCGTATTATTGGAGATTTTGCCTCCTCTTGGGGTTTTGGTCTAGATGCTGGCATACAATTCAGTAGAAAAAAATGGCAGTTTGGAGTGATGGCTAGAGATATCACAACAAGTTATAATACTTGGTCTATAGATCAGGAAAAGTTTTCTGAAATTCAAGGAGCCGTAGCTGGGCAGAATCAAGAATTACCAGAAACTACAGAAATTACCCTTCCTAAATTACAGATTGGCGTAGCGCGTAAATTTATATACCACAAAGATTACAGCTTTTTAACAGAAATAGATCTTAACATGCGTTTTACCCAGACCAATGATGTAATCTCAACATCTGCTGTAAGTATTACTCCCTCCTTTGGTTTTGAATTTGGATATATAGACATGATTTATCTGCGGAGTGGAGTTGGTAATTTTCAAACCATACAACAACTAGATGGCGCTCAAGCAACAGGGTTTCAGCCAAACATTGGAGTTGGTTTTGCCTACCAAGGGATACAAATTGATTATGCCTTAACAGATATTGGTGATCAAAGCGCAGCTTTGTACAGTAATGTATTTTCAATAAAATTAGATTTAAGTATCTTTAGAGACTAATTCTTGAAATACAAATTGCGCGTGCACAAACCCTTGCTTACTTTAATATTTTTACTGAGCTACTTTACAGCTCTTACGCAAATAAACACCCTTGCTAAAGATGCAGAAATAAGCATCATCACCATTGGCCCTGGAAAACAGTTGTATGACTCATTTGGGCACAATGCCATTAGAGTTTCTGACCCTAGTAACGGCAAAGATTTAGCATTTAATTATGGCACCTTTGATTTTAACACCCCAAACTTCTACATTAAATTTGGTCAAGGAAAACTTCCCTATGCCCTATCTGTAAGCACTTATGATGGTTTTCTAAGAAATTATATTGCCGAGAAACGATGGATAAAACAGCAAAAACTTGATCTTACCTATGGAGAGAAAATAGCCATATTTGAGTTTTTACTAAACAATGCCCAACCAAGCAACAGAGAATACCAGTATGATTTTTTCTTTGATAACTGTGCAACCAAAATACGTGATGTATTGGCTGTAAATTTAGGTAGTAAACTCTCTTACAAACCAAAGCAATACGCTGCTTCTTTATATAGTTTTAGAGAGCTGATACAACAAAGGCTTCACTGGAACTCTTGGGGTAGCCTAGGTATTGATATTGCACTAGGGGCTGTTATAGATAGAACAGCCAACCCTTGGGAACATCAATTTTTGCCAGATTATGTATTTGAAAGTTTAAAATCTGCAACCATTACTAGAAACAATAAGACCTCTGCTTTAATAAAAAAAGAAACCACAATTAACAATCCTGGTCCTATGGCTAGAAATAGTGCTTTTTTACTGAGTCCATTTTTTGTTTTTTTAGTACTAGCCATTGGTATTGTTTATAGAACCCTAAGGGATAGTAAGCAACAAAAGCGCAGCCGATGGCTAGATACAGTACTATTTTTTGTAACCGGTATTGTAGGAGTGTTACTTCTAGTGCTGTGGCTTGCAACAGATCATACCGCAACGGTCACTAATTATAATATACTTTGGGCATTTCCTTTAAATCTTATTTTTTGTACTCTAGTGAGTAAAAAAGCTCCAAAAAAATGGCTAATTAATTATGTGTCATTTTTAATTATTCTTTTAACACTACTAGTTGTGCATTGGTTTACTGGTGTTCAAGTTTTTGCTCCTGCGCTACTACCCCTTGTAATAGCACTTTTTATAAGGTATGTGTATCTAGTTAGGTATTTAAAAAGGTAGCTAAAACAAGCCTTATACTGCCTTTGAACAGAGGTATCTATAATTGTAGAATTTGCTGATAATTATAAAGTATATTACAATTTAAGTAAGCAAAAACACCTTAATTTGCATAAAAATTAAACTGTGAATTACCTCTCTGTAGAACATGTTGCAAAATCTTATGGTGAACGTATCTTATTTGAAGATATCTCCTTCGGTATCAATCAAGGACAAAAAATTGGCTTTGTAGCCAAAAACGGAACCGGTAAAACTTCCCTTTTAAATATCCTTTCTGGAATAGACTCTCCAGATAAGGGCGCTGTAGTATACAGAAAAAATCTAAACGTTGCTTTTCTTTCTCAGGAACCAAACCTAAACACAAGTCTTACCATTGAGCAGACTATTTTAGCTAGTGACAACCCAGTGTTGGAGGTTATTCAAGCCTACGAAAAAGCAATTCTCCACCCAGAGCAAACAGAAAATTACCAAGCGGCTTTTGATGCTATGGATACGCATGATGCCTGGGATTTCGAAACAAGATACACCCAAATACTATTTAAATTAAAATTAGAGAATCTCCACAAAAAAGTAGGTGATTTAAGTGGAGGACAAAAAAAGAGACTTGCTCTGGCAAGTGCCCTGCTTACAAAACCAGATTTACTGGTTATGGATGAGCCAACAAACCACCTAGACCTTGAAATGATTGAATGGCTTGAAGCCTTGTTTGCAAAAGAAAATTTTACCCTTTTTATGGTAACCCATGACAGGTATTTTCTGGAACGTGTTTGTAATGAAATTGTAGAATTAGACCAAGGAAATCTATACAGCTATAAAGGAAATTACAGCTATTATCTTGAGAAAAGAGACGCTAGAATACAGGCCGAAACTACAGAAACAGGAAAAGCAAAACAGCTATATAAAAAAGAGCTGGATTGGATGCGCCGCCAACCAAAGGCAAGAACCACAAAAAGCAAATCTAGAATAGATGACTTTAGTGAAATTAAAGACAAGGCCCATAAAAGACGCAGCGACCACAAGGTAGAGTTGGAACTTAATATGGAGAGACTTGGCACCAAGGTAGTTGAGATTCATAAAATTGCTAAAACCTATGATAACAATACTCTTTTTAATGGTTTCGAATATAATTTCCTAAGAGCAGAACGCATTGGTATTATAGGAAAAAATGGTACAGGAAAATCTACATTCCTAAACATACTAACAGGATCAATACAACCAGATTCTGGAAAAGTGGTTATTGGTGATACGGTTAAATTTGGATATTATACTCAAAGAGGAATCAATATCAAAGAAGGACAAAAGGTTATTGATGTTATTAGAGAATTTGGCGATTATATCCCATTAAAAAAAGGACGCCAAATTAGCGCACAAGGGTTACTGGAGCGCTTTTTGTTTGATAGAAAAAAACAGTATGACTTTGTAGATAAATTAAGTGGTGGAGAAAGAAAAAGACTGTACTTGTGTACGGTGCTTATTCAAAACCCTAATTTTCTTATTTTGGATGAACCTACCAATGATTTGGACATTGTGACGCTTAACGTACTAGAGAGTTTTTTGCTAGATTTTCCGGGATGTCTTATTGTGGTGAGTCATGATCGGTATTTTATGGACAAGATTGTAGATCATCTTTTTGTCTTTCAAGGAGGTGGAGAAATTCTAGATTTTCCAGGAAATTATAGTGATTATAGAGCGTATGAGGATAGTAAAATTTCAGAAAAAAGAGATAAGGAATCCCCAAAAACAGAAAAGAAAAACTGGAAAACAGCTACCACAAAAACCAAACTAGGCTATCAAGAACAAAAAGAATATAACCGCCTAGAGAAAGACATCGCAAAACTGGAAAGGGAACGAGATTCTTTACAACAAAAATTTGCTACAGAAAACTGGGACCAGGAGCAAATTAACAAACAATCTAAAACATTGCAGGACATCATAGATGAGTTGTCTGAAAAAGAAATGCGCTGGTTCGAGCTCTCTGAAAAAATGGAACAATAAACACCCAAAAAGCGTGCTGTACACTTTAAAATCATATATAAAATTCTTACTTACATCAACCAATGAGCACGGGGTACACTCCCCTTTTGTATACTCGTTACTCACAAAGTGTATTTACAAAAATCAGCACAAGGACACAAAACAACACTTGATTTCTAAAAAAAAGCAAATCATACCCTATAAAATAGCTTCTTATTTTAAATCTAATGAGATTTTAGTGGTGGGCAATTCAAAAAACGCAGCTTCGCTCCTCTCTTTGGCAAGACCAAATAGCAGTGTTACGGCTGTAGAAGATTTTTTCGAAATACAAGCCTTAGAAAAACAGTTTGATTTGGTATACATAGACACCACCAACACTGCCCTAAACCCGGCAGCTTTATCTGAGAAAACACTCTGTAAAACACACAAAAATTGCGTTTTTATTTTTGAAGGCATCTATACAAACACTAAAAATACAAAAGCATGGCAAGATATTATTGCCTCTCAAGAAGCAACAGTAAGTATTGACGGGTTTTACATGGGGCTAGTGTTTTTAAAAAAAGGACAAGAGAAACAACATTTTACCCTTAGGTTGTAACATAGTATGCTACCCTGCGACTCACAGGTGTACTTAAATGTTGCAAAAAATGGTTGTTTTTTATAAATAAACATGACCACATACAGTGCCGATAATTATTAAAAATTCAGCTATATTTATAGCATAAGTAACAAGATATATGAGTTTAGTTATAGACATCAAAGCAATACGTAGAGACTTTCCTTTAGGACAAGAAATTGTTAAAGTATTAAAAGGTATCGATCTTCAAATTAAAAAAGGTGAGTATGTTGCCCTAATGGGGCCATCAGGTTCTGGGAAATCAACCTTAATGAATTTGCTTGGATGCCTAGACACCCCAACTGCAGGATCTTACCTTCTAAGTGGCCAAGACGTGAGTAACATGAGTGATGATGAGTTGGCAGAAATACGAAACAAAGAAATAGGCTTTGTATTCCAAACCTTTAACTTGTTGCCAAGAACTACAGCCCTAGACAATGTGGCGCTGCCTATGGTATATGCGGGAGCTTCTAAAGCACAAAGAACAAAACGTGCTCAAGAAGTGTTAACAGATGTTGGCCTGGCAGATAGAATGGACCACAGACCCAATCAACTCTCTGGAGGACAAAGACAAAGGGTTGCTGTAGGTAGAGCGCTGGTAAACAAACCCTCTATTATTTTGGCAGATGAGCCAACAGGAAATTTAGATTCAAAAACATCACTGGAAATCATGTCCCTCTTTGATGCCATTCATGCACAAGGAAACACCGTCATACTTGTAACCCATGAAGAAGAGGTAGCCCAACATGCACACCGGGTAATAAGGCTCCGTGATGGTTTGGTAGAAAGTGATATTAAAATTAAATAATTAGAAAAGAGCTCTCTAGTCCAATACAGCCAAACCAATAAATACGCAATAACAGGCAAGTAAAACAAGGCCTTTAATGCGTCCAATTTCAAACTTATTTGGCAAAAAAGCCAAGGGTATTAATACTCCTGCAAAGCCTAACATCCACCATAGATCATTGGTAAAAAGTTCTTGACTTTTTACAGCAATGGGCTTTATAATAGCTGTAATACCCAGGACAGAAGCTATATTAAAAATATTAGATCCAATTAGATTACCCAGTGACAAGGCTTTCTCCTTTTTTAGGGCCGCAATAACAGAGGCAGCAAGCTCTGGAACACTGGTCCCTACAGCGATCATGGTTATGGATATGACACGTTCGCTAACACCTAAAGTGCTGGCTAAAGCTACAGCACCATCTACAAGCCACATACTACCAAAATAAAGAGTTACTGCGCCAATGAGCAAATAAACAATAATTTTAAAATTAGAAACTACCGCCAAGTTATCATCAAACTGTTGGGAGGCATCATCTACAGGACGGCTATTTGCTCTGCTGATTAAAAGCACCAAGTAAACAAGTAGTATAGCTACCAAAGCAACTCCTTCTAGGGTAGAAATTTCATTGCCACTTTTTAAAATAAAGTACAAGCTAAAAGAGAGCAACATCATCACAGGCCAGTTAAACTTATAAAAATATTTATCTATGGAAAGAGGGGTGATAATTGCTGTAACCCCTAATACTAGGCCAATATTAGCAATATTAGACCCTATAACATTTCCTAAAGAAATGTCACTAAAGCCATCTATGGCAGCTTGAATACTCACTAGTAATTCTGGGGCAGAAGTAGCAAAAGAAACTACAGTTAACCCTATGATCATCTTTGAGAGTTTTAGTTTTAAAGACAATCCAACGGCTGCTCTAACCAAAAAATCTCCACCAATAACCAATAACCCTAGGCCAAGAAAAATAAACAATATGCTCATATAAGCTGTATCTACTGCGAAGATAAATAAATGGTGTTTATTTATCTTAAAAAACAACAAACAACTAAAATTGTTGGCTGGCTTATCTCACACTAACCAAACTATTGATTTTTAGATTTATATATTCAAGATACAAAGTAGTTGAAATGGATATGTAGACTTTTTTTTATTTTGTATGTTTACACCGTGAAAAAATTACTGTTTAAAACCCTAGCCAAAATAAATAAAGTAATGCTACCAAGCTTTACAAAGCAAAGACTTGATTTAGCAAAAGCTTCAAAAATGCAAATGGCCCTTTTTGGATATAGGTTATGGGTTACAAAAAATGCCTTAGACTAATAATTAAGTATCGATGTAACAGGGTATTGATTTATTTTTTGAGCTCCTTGCAAAAAATCTAACTCAATCAAAAAATTACATTGTACAATCACCCCTCCTAGATTTTCTACCATATCACACACCGCTCTGGCAGTACCTCCGGTAGCTAGTATATCATCATGAATTAATACACGATCTCCAACAGCAATGGCATCTTTATGCATCTGCAGGGTGTCTGTACCATATTCTAGAGCATAGGTTTGAGAAATAGTAGCAGCGGGTAACTTTCCTGGTTTACGCACTGGTACAAACCCTGCGTTTAATGATTGTGCTAGGGTATTTCCGAAGAAAAAACCACGGGCCTCAACACCCACCACTTTATCAATCTTTTGATCTCCAACAAGATTTAATAGCTGCTCAAGACAAGCCTTAGAGGCCTTGGGGTTTGACAACAAAGGTGTTATATCCTTAAATACAATTCCCGGCTTTGGGAAGTCTTTAATATCACGAATGTAATTTTCTAGTTGTATTTTCATAGTACCGAGTAAAACCAATAAAGGCTTACCAAAGTAAGCCGAAATAAAAAAATATATGGAAAAACTGTTACTTAAAGCTCTCGCTCACCATAGCGATAATAGCTAAAACCAAACAAACTGCTGCTGTTCCAATTACAAGTCCACCTACTCCCATATTATAATATTTAATGTATTAATGAATAACAAAAATAATTGATTCTTAGCAACTCTCATCGCCTTGAGCTTGTTTTATTTTAAAAGAAAACTTGTTAAATGAATAATAACAGAATTGACAAACATCTGAGAAAAGAATTTAATTTGTATATTTTTACATTACTACATTCTTAAGTATTTAAAAAATGGAACTATTAGAAGTTTTTGGTTATCTAAGCGCCTTGTTAATAGGGTTTACCCTTGGGCTCATTGGAGGAGGTGGATCCATACTTGCAGTACCGATCTTAGCGTATTTGTTTTCAATAAATGAAAAAGCAGCTACGGCTTATTCTTTATTTATTGTTGGGGCTAGTGCTTTACTTGGAGGGATTAAACAGTATCTAAAAGGCTATGTAGACTGGAAAACAGCCTTTGTTTTTGGTATACCAGCAATGGTAGGGGTCACCCTTGTAAGACACTATGTAGTACCTAGCCTGCCGGATATTTTATTTGTTATTCAAGATTTTGAGTTTACGAGAAGAATGGGAATGTTTGGACTTTTTGCGCTGTTAATGATCCCTGCAGCTTTTTCGATGCTTAAAAAACATAAAGAAAAAAACAACAGTAAAGATGATAAAATTGCCTATAACTACCCCTTGGTTTTGGTAGAAGGTTTATTGGTGGGAGCTGTTACAGGTTTAATTGGAGCAGGTGGTGGTTTTTTAATCATCCCGGCGCTTGTTATTTTAGCCAATGTAGAGATGAAGATTGCCGTTGGCACCTCGCTTATGATCATTGCTTTTAAATCTTTGCTAGGGTTTTTCTTAGGGGATGCTATGGCAATGGAAATAGATTGGGAGTTTCTAGCCTTATTTACATCAATTACTTTTATTGGTGTTTTTATAGGCAGCTATACGAGCAATTTTATTGATGGTAAAAAATTAAAAAAAGGGTTTGGATATTTTATCTTGGCAATGTCTGTTTTTATTTTTTATATGGAGTTTATCCAAAAATAACTAGCAAATATGTAATTTATAAAGTAAAACTTTTGGTTAATCTTTGTCGATTTTCCATCTGTAACCAAAATTAAAATTACCTAAAGATAAACGATTGTCAGAACCCATAGGATTTGCTTCAAAAGAAGCAATCCAAGATCTATTTTTGTTGGTAGAAAAACTAGTTTGAGCGTATAAATTAAATGGGTAAGGTCTTACTCCTACAACAATATTTGTATTATTAAAACGTTTTCCTACTCCAATTTTTCCAGTAACAAGGGTTGGAAATGCAAAACCAACTTCGTATTCAAAAATAAGATTTTCTTGATTGATAAATGTGGTTCCCCATAGTGCAGAAGCACCTGGAAAAGGAAAATAATCATCTGAATCTAAAGACACAAACGCAACACCGAAATTGAATTCAAAAAAAGAAGTTTTTGTTATCCCATCACTAGGGTCTGTGTTTGAGAATGAAATAGATTCTTGGGCTTTAGAAATAGATGTAAAAATAAAAAAACTGAACAGAGAGAATAAAATTATTTTTTTCATAATGAAGTATTTATTTAAATATTAATTACAAATAAAAACTAAAAAGATTTAACAAACTTTAATATACGAAAAAAAGGGAACTAAACTTCTCTAGTTCCCTTGTTCGGACAACTAAGCCCTCATTTAAATCTTGATTTTGTTAAATATCTACTTATTATCAAAAATTATTTTTAAGTATTTGTCAAAATCACCTAAAGAAATTCGATGTTCCATAGTATGAATTGTTCTTTTTAAGAAATCAATTTTTGGTTTGTTAGGGAGCTATTTAACCTATTGATGTAAAGTCTTGCTGCCATATTTATCAATAAATCCATTGTCATTCAAACCTTTTCTCAGTGATTTTTCTTAGCTACCAACTTTAATAAATAAATCAATCTCTTTGTAAAAACAGATAATCTCTTCATACAAATCTCTCAACTTAAAGTTATCACCTGACAATCTATCCTTAATATCACATTTGCAGATATAATAGGAATTCGGCTTTCGTTTTGTAAACTTCTTAAATTTAAAATTACCTTCTTCGAATTTGTTAAACAGCTTTGCTTTTCCAATCCATAATTTTCCAAATTCTTTGTCTTGAGAATGGCTATACAGCTTTAAATCACTTCCTTGAAACTGAATTAATAATTCATTACCGTCTAATTTCCATTCTTCTGGAATTATATTAATTAGCGGAGTTGATGTACTCCCAGGGTTAACTACAAACTTAACTTTAACACCTTTTTCTTTAAAGTAAGCATACAGCTTTAAATGAAGTGCTGAAAAGATTAACTTCATCCAAAACTTATTCTTTCCTAAATTCATATTTGTAAATACTGACTTACAATTTTCCAGAGCTACGGAATAACCCTCTAGATATTCTTTTAAAAATTCGATATAATGATCTATCATCACTAATTGTTGATAGTCATTATTGTATTTCTCACTATTTGATTCTAAAAAACCAACTAAATCTTTGTAACCCAAAACATTCCAATCGTGCTCAAAAGTCACCAAGCTTGAATCAAAACAAAGAAGAAACTTAAAATGATGTTTAAAATTTTCGTTGCACAAGTCATTGTAATTATTAACCTGCTCTAAATAAGGAAACGATTTAAATTTATTTTCAATCAATAAGATAGAGTCGGATGCTTCAGATATAGCACCTATAGACTGAACGTCAACTCTCATTCGTTTTCTATACTTCTTATTATTATTTGAGTCAGAAACCTCAACTGAGTAAGATTTCTCTGTTTCAATTTCACCAAATTTATCTCGGACAAAATCAAGAGACTCTTGTGGAGGAAGTTTTGATTTTAAAAAATCCCAAAATAAATTATTCTCTAACAATAAGAATTTGACCATTTCTGAATGAATCAATTCTTTGTCGTCTTTAGCTAAAACCTGAAAAATATTAAATTTACTTTTACTCATAGTTCACAAAATATCATAATTTTATTTGGCATCAGACGAGAATCATAAGTAACTTTTAACCCTGCCTCTCCATAATTGCCATGCTTCTTTTTCCAGCTATATAAAGTTCCTTTACTTACGCTGTATTTTCGGGGGGACTCTACAACTCCTAGTTCTTCACAGAGGCTAAAATTTCTAACTTTTCTGCTAAACTCCATTTCTTATATTTCATATCTCAAAGGTATTATTTTGAATTTTAAAATAACACTCCGAACTTATAGGGGGCTAAACTACTTTGCTATTCGGTATGCCGAAAAATATGTTTACTGAATAAAATTGTCGATTCTGACTCTATTTTAAATTCAATAGACATTATAAATCATTTAAGGTTGTATTTGACATACTTTTCCAAAATTCCGGAATTTCATAATGAGTAATGTTTTTCAATGCAATAAACGTTACTAACCGGTTCGTTAATTTTTCCCAATTATATAGATCTTCCTTTTTGAAACCATTAGAGCAATAGAACAAACGAATATCGCAGTTAATTATTCCCTTTTGATGATACTTTTCGATAATGTATTCATGCTTATCTAAATAGGTTACCATCTTTTTTCTTTCAATATCAGTGTCAACTATTTCATCTATAACACTCATTATTTCCGCTCGTTTGGTAATATCCACATGAATTTCATCTCCAGGAAGGTAACATTGTGATGGTTTATCCCAAATTAGGAATTCTTCAATTTCTACACCCATTAATTCTAGAAGCTTAATTACCTCAAATGCAATAATCCCACCCATCGAATATGCCGTAATTCTTTTAATTTTTTTAGGCAGCACATTCGTCTTTTGATAAGCAGTAAGCAAAATATAGGCTAACTCATCAATAGATTCATACAAAACAGGGGAATCTATCGCCATTGGATAATTAAATGCAATACAACGTGTATCGCTATTTTTTGGGTAATTAGCATAAATCAATCCGAGACCAAAAATCGGAGGAAAATACCATTCTTCATAATCTCCCGAGTTCCATTCCAAAAACAATTCCTGGCTTTTATTATTTATTTCTGAAATAGACGCAATAAAATTAATAGTGGGGTTTTTGAAAAACTCCATAATTGGCATATCTATGCCCAATTTTTCCTTAACCTCTTTAATCATCATAATAGCTTTTAAACTAGTTCCACCGCCTTTGAAAAAATGAGGAGAATTTTCAATCGAAACATAATGGTTCCAAATTATTAAAAGTGATGAATTTTTAATTTCTTCAAATGAAGTAATCCTTTCATTTGATTCCGGTATTTTGAATACTATAGGTTCGATTGAACTAGCAGCATATTCTTTAATCAACTCCATATAAGCGTTATGTGCTTTTTTGATTTGAATATCATTAAAATAACCACTATCATATTCCCATCTAAATATTAGATTGTCGTTAATTATCTCTACATACAATGTAAGCGGTTGTTTTGGTCTACAAACTCCATCAACTTCCTGTTCGGAAGTTTCTCCGGCAAATTGAGCTGGATGCTGTATAACTAAGCCTATTTGATGATAGTTATGATAAGTTGTGCCAAAAGGATAAATAATTTGACTATTCTTATATTTTAATAGTCCTGACAATGCCGCTTTGGTTTTTCCAATTCTATTTGCAAGGGGAATACTTGAATCACATGGAAGTGGAAAAGCCCGCATATACATGCCGACTTCAGGAACATCTCGAGTATCCATTGCTAGAGAAATCCAACTCACAGGAAACGAAATTTTACTTAACGACTCACTTAATAAAATAGCGTGTACAATAGAGGAACCGGTTTTCCATTCTTTTTGCAATAATTCAATTGAATTAAATATATTTTTATCTAAAGCATATGAAATAGCGTTTTCTAACTTTTTAGCAGCATTTCCATTTAAACTTAAAGGTGCAGTGGATAAGTTAAAGTATGCCTCCCAATCGTTCTGAACCCCTTTGTTTTCATGAAAATTGCGCTCAAAAGTATAATCAGTTCCATTTTTGATACTTGTGTATATGCTAGAAAGTACTGCATCAGAACCGCCATCATAAGCAATATGATGCGGATTAAAGTAGAAGTAATTTTCTCCAGCAACATTTAAAATATTCGCTTCAAAGCAGGGACCGCTTTCCAAATCCAGCTCCTTAAAGTGTACATTCTTTTTAAAGTTTGTAAATTGACTTTTACTCAATTCAACTTCAATTAACTGATACTCTTTGGGATCTATATAAGACTTGCGAAGATCTCCTTGATCGCTCACATAGAAACGACAGAATAACTCACGACAAGACTTTAACGTTTGTTCTGCTAAATGTTGAAAATTATTTTCTGTATTTGGAATTTTAAAAATGTGGGGCAAATTAAAAATACTTGAATCTTTTCCTTCAACTTCTATCCAAATTGCCTCCTGCGCCTTATTAGCTTTTTGTTCTCCATTAAATTCATTAAGTAAGTTGTCATGAAATTGAGACTCATCAATTATGAGCACTAAATCGCCCATATTCTTCGCTAAAAACAATTGAAAAACCTTAATTTTCTTGTCAAATAAACGATTCCATTCACGAACAAAATACATTGCATCGAAACTAGATAATCCGATTTCAAAAAAATTATCTGTCGCTTCAATTTTTTTAGTGAAAAGAGAATTCATTAAATCCTTCACCATATCTAAGGTTTCGTCGGAATAGGAAATTTCTTGTTTTGGACTTTCTAATGTTTTGGTATATTTTCGGAGCTTTTCTACATCTACCTTTCCATTCTGATTCATTTCAAATTGTTCAATTTGAATAAATTTAGCAGGCAAGTAATAAGAAGGGTACGACTGAAGAATTTTGCCTCTAATGTCATTTATTTCTTCATTGGATATTGTTTTGGTAAAAGCAGTCACAAGTTCATTCGATATACCGTTATCATAATCAAAAACAAACCAATCAATATGATTTGAAAACGTTTTTAATATGCTCTCAATTTCCTGTAATTCGAGTCGCTGACCTCTAATTTTAACTTGTCTATCTGATCTTCCTAAAAAATGAAAATTATTATATTCATCCAAGCACCCTCGATCTTCTGTAACCCAAGGGTTACCTAAATTCGTCCATTTATCGCCCTTAAAATAGCCCTTACCTACGCAAGGTCCATCCAAACATAAAAAACCTTCCTTCCCCTTCGGTAATTGATTGCCCTTTTTATCAGTAATAGAAATTTGCGAATGAAGCATTGGCTTACCAATTGGAACAACAATATCATCCGGATACGCTTCTAATATTTCGAAGAATGAATTATCAATAGTAGTTTCGGACAATCCGTAGGAGCTGATTACTGTTGTTTTATCAGAGGATTTTGAAATCAATTGTTTCATCTCTTGGATACTCCAAGAATCCGACCCTACAATCAATAATCTCAATGACTTACACTGTATATCATCTATATCAAGCCACCATCGGATTATAAAAGGAGTCGTTTCAAATAAACTTATTTTTTTATTAGTAAGCGTGTTAAGAATATAGTCCGGATCTTTTCTTTCGAATTTATCAAGTAGTATTAATTCCGCACCCTGAAACAAGGAACGCCCAATATCCCCTAAGAAGACATCAAACGAGAATGAAGCAGCCTGTAATATCTTATCACTAGTGCTAATCTGATATTGCTTCTTCCAAGCTGCTATGGCAGCGAGATATCCTTTACGCTTAACCCCTACAATTTTTGGAACCCCTGTGCTTCCAGAAGTGGCAATACAGTATGCAATTTCTGAATCAAAATTTTGATTACTTTTAATTTTAATCTTATTCATCAAATCATTGACATTGCACGCCTTTTGCCCACAGAGACCTTCAATCAATTCAATTCTATCCTCGGGAGTTTCGGAATCCACCGGAATAAATGGAATATCGTAAATCAAACAAGTTAAAACCAAAGCAATATTATCAATCGTTCTATCAAGTTTAATCAGTAGAATTCCACAACCTGAAAATTCAATTTGATCCCGAAAATATTTTATTTGTTTATTTAATTCGGAATAGCGAACACTATTATTAGCTGTAGATATTGCTTTTTTCTCCCCTTTACTTTGTACGATACCATTCCACAACTCACCTATACTTTCAATTACACTACTCTTATATATTTGAAGGGGTTCTTTTTTATTTTCCTCAAAAAACTGACTATGTAGTTCGTTAATTGCATCTAAAGAAAATTTTTCAGAGTTATACTCCCATTGAAAAAATAAATTGTCATTATCTTCAATAATATCCAAAGAGATATCATAAATCGGTTTATTAATTCCAAAGTCTACTGAATCAAAACTGGCCTGGTCAGTTGTAAAGTTATTATAGACAATAGACGTATTAAAAAATGGTGTTCCGTGAAGTTCTTTGTTCTTTTCAATTTGTGCTATTTGAGAGAAACTTTCAAATCTTCTATCAAATATAGACCTCCAAGAATTTAATATATTTTGTTCTTCGCAACTTTCAATTAAATACGGTAGCATGCTTACCGACATTGATTCTATGGCTGTTTCGTCCCAATTATTTTGGGTCGTCACAACTATACCGGTAGTAAAGTTTCTTTGAGGGAAATAGGTATACCATAACCTACTCCATAATATAAGAGATGCCTCGAATTTACTACAATTAAATCTCGAGGTTATACCTATTATTTTGCTTTTCTCAGAAGAACTTAATGGAATACGAACAAAATTTACATCAGTCTTAACCTGTATACGTTCAAAAGGTAATTTCTGAACTTTTACATTTTTAAGATAACCTTCCCAAAAATTTAAATCCGCGGAAATTGATTTGGGACTATATAATTCGAGTTTTTTTATTTCATTGTTATTGAGGGATGTTGCAAAACTCTCTAAAAGTCTTTGAATCCCAACGCCATCCAAAAGACCATGATGAATTTTAAATGCGACAAAGGTTTTTCCTTGTATTTGTGCCAAGAATATTTCAATCAAACAATTAAAAATCGAAGATTTATATTGTTTAACGAATTCTTTAAAAACCGCTAGATCATTAAAGTCCTGTGAATAAACTGTAATCTGGGATTGTTTCCATATGTATTTATTGGCTTTAATTAAAACAGAAAGTGCTAGGTTCTTTTGTTCCTTAATCCACTTATTTAAAAAACCTTCAAAATCAACATTATTATTGAGTTGAAACCCAGATATTATCCAATAGGAGTCATTAATATCTTCGTCTGATTCTGATAAAAAGAAAATCCTAGAAGCACTTTCGTTAACTTCAATACCTGGAGTTATTTTTAAAATTTCTGCGTGTTTTAGATCGGTTACATAATTAGAAAGTAATTTTAATTGAATAACCGTTAATATATGATTTATTGAAAGGTCTTTTTTTAGTTTTAACTTTAAGCGTCCACTAAATTTCAAAGCATCAATAGAGTTTAACCCATTGCTGTACCAATTCAAATTAAAATTTATTTTTTTTGTCGGAAACAACTCTAGTAAAACGGAATCAAACTCAAATAAGCGCTCATCTTTAGGTAATTCAATAATTGAATTTTGAACACTATCTTTTAGGCTTTTGATATCAATTTTACCATTTTTATTCAAAGGGAATTCATTTATCACTTCAATAAACTGAGGCAAAGCGTAGGCAGGTAATAGCTCCAATAATTTATCTCTATCTGGTAAAACAACACCATTATTAGCTTCCCCAAAAGATGAGATTATTCCTTCTGAAAAAACAACAATCCATTTATCTAACCCGGACCATTCTTTTAAAGCATATTCGATCCGAGTTAATTCAATTCGCTGGCCATTTATTTTTATTTGATGATCTTTTCGTCCTAAAAAAAACAAATTCCCCAACTGATCTCTGTATCCAATATCACCACTTCTAAATACTTTAGCTCCATTAAAAAGAGTAAATTTAGAAGTACTCTCAGAATTAGCATATCCTAAACCAACAGCCTTTCCTCCAATAACTATTTCACCTTCTTGAAAAGGTGGACTAATTTGATTACTCTTATTTACAATAAATAGATTGGCATGGCTTAAAGAAGATCCTAGTGGTAACTGAGCATCGTGGAATTGACCTTTGTTTTCGAATCCTAATACGAAAACGGAGCATTCGGATGGACCATAGAATTGGAAAAGTTTAGAAATCGGAAACTTGTTAGTCAACTTTTTTTGAATGCGTTGAGGAACTTTGTCACCGCCAGTCATTATGATTTTCTCGCTGTTATCGCCAGTGCTAGAGTCAAGGTAGTTTTCCAATAAGGCCGGAACCATATGGAAAGCAGTAATTTCAGAAAACACTGATTTCATTTTAACAGTATCTGTAATATCATCCTTGGAAACTATTTTGTAATCCCAATTTTTCCACATTGGAAAAATAAATTCAGCTACTCCAACATCAAAAGCTGGATGAGCAACAATTCCAAATATTTCTGACTTTCTCCAAGGTAATATTGAATCCCATGCTTCTAAGAAAATTAACCAATTATCAAATGAAAGGTGCACGACTTTTGGCGTTCCAGTTGAACCAGAAGTGCATATTGATATAGCAATTGAGTTTACATGAAGCTTCTCATTTTTAATACATTCAAACGCTGTTATCTTATCTAAATGGATAAAGGCTCCAATTCGGTAATCAATGATTGAACTGAATATTATATCTGGATTTTTCATGGTAAACAAAGCGTCAACAAACGCATCTGTCTCTTTCTCATTAATCATTACAACTTCAACCTCGCATTTCCAGGCTGCACAAATAAGAATTCCAGTATTCAAGTGTTTATCTCCAAAATGCCAAATTCGCTTGACATTATTATTTTGAAATTTAGTTACGAGCTCCTTAAATAGCTGCAGTGAGCCCCGTTCTTTTAAATGATTTTCAAT